>Ga0123355_10001465_pt1 | contig 32851 bp, 26 predicted proteins | sample TergutEmb28metaG_3_FD_89872 | JGI IMG/M metagenome (GOLD analysis project Ga0123355, IMG submission 89872) | Embiratermes neotenicus P1 segment gut microbial communities from Petit-Saut dam, French Guiana - Emb289 P1 | ecosystem: Host-associated > Arthropoda: Insects > Digestive system > Gut ...
AGTGAGGGTATTAATTCGGAAGTTTCACAGCGTGGAGCCAATCTCTCAGGCGGTCAAAAAGGGCGCCTTTCGATTGCTCGTGCTATATGCCGTGATCCTGAGATTCTAATATTCGACGATTCCTTTTCGGCTCTTGATTACAAGACAGACGGGGAGCTTCGCCATGCGTTGAAGGCAGATGCCAACACATATGAAGCGACAAAGCTAGTAGTCGCACAGAGAATAGCAACAATAATGGATGCTGATCAAATTATCGTGCTCGACGGTGGCAAAATTGCGGGTAAGGGCACTCACTTAGAGCTTCTGAAATCGTGTAGGGTCTATCAGGAAATTGCCAAGACCCAACTCAGCGAGGAGGAACTAGCCTCATGAGTAAGAACAATATCCCAAATTCGGTTCACGACAATGAAAAAAGGCTCAAAGGTGCATCAATGGGCACGAATCACTTCGGTAACGTCGCAGAAGATGTGGGCGACTATCGAGGTACGTGGAGAAAGCTCATTGCGTATTGCAGAAGGCATCTGATACCGATGGCGGTTGCGCTTTTGTTTGCATCTGTCGGAAGTATTTTACAGGTCATAGTACCTGGAAGGCTTAGGGAGCTTACGGATATTATTGAGCTTGGTATTTTCGGCACATTGGATATGGAAGCGGTGATGAGAGCAGCGGTCATATTAGGGGCAATATTTGCATGTGCTGCGCTTATTAAGTTCTTGCAAAACTATATTCTGGCTGGAGTTACGGCGCATATATCCGAAAATCTCCGCACCGGGCTTTCACAGAAAATAAACAGATTACCGCTTAAGTATTATGACAAGGCGAGCTTGGGCGATGTTATAAGCCGAGTCACAAATGATGTGGACACCATAGGGCAGACACTTAATCAGAATCTAGGAACGTTGATGTCGGCTTCTATCTTGTTTATCGGCTCACTGGGGCTTATGTTGTGGACCAATCCATTATTGGCTCTTGTGACTATCGTGGCGAGCGCGATAGGGTTTTTGTCTTCAAAAGTTGTGCTTTCACGGTCGAAAAAGTTCTTCAAAGCCCAGCAAGCCGGACTTGGAGCTGTGGGCGGGCATGTAGAAGAAATCTACTCGGGCTACAATGTCGTAAGAGCATATAACGGCACAGAGGCTGCAAAGGCGAAATTTGATGAGCATAATGAGAAGCTCTATGCCGCAGCATGGAAAGCTCAGTTTCTGTCAGGAATAATAACGCCAATTATGCAGTTTTCGGGGAATTTGGCATATGTGGTTGTAATCGTTGTGGGGGCACTGCTTGTTATGAGCGGGGAAATTACTTTCGGTGTAATCGTTGCTTTTATCATGTATGTGGGGCAGTTTACACAGGGGCTTACTCATATTGCAGAGACATTTCCGGGGCTTCAAAGCACAGCGGCGGCAAGTGAGCGTGTGTTCGGAATACTCGATGAAGATGAACTTTCATGTGAAAATGATATGACACCGAAGCTCTGCGATGTTAAGGGCGAGGTTGTATTTGAAAATGTTAGATTTGGTTATGATGAGGATAAAATTATCATTCACAATTTCTCAGCTCAAGTTAAAGCCGGGCAAAAAATAGCAATTGTCGGTCCGACAGGTGCGGGCAAGACAACGCTTGTCAATCTGCTGATGCGATTTTATGAGCTTGATGGCGGTGAGATATCCATAGATGGCACGCCTATAAGCCGGACCACAAGGGCGAATGTACATGATCAGTTTGGTATGGTATTGCAAGATACGTGGCTCTTTGAGGGTACGATTAAAGAAAATATTATCTATCGCAAGAAAGCTGTGACCGATGAGCAGGTCACAGCGATATCGAAGTATATTGGGCTTCATAATTTTATTACCGCCCTGCCTGATGGGTATGATACTGTAATAAAGGGCGAGATAAGTCTATCGGAAGGGCAGAAGCAGCTTATTACCATTGCTCGTGCTATGATTTCTGATGCGCCGATGCTGATTCTCGATGAGGCGACAAGCTCGGTAGATACACGTACTGAGGCGCTTATTAAGGCGGCGATGGATAAGCTCATGGCTGGTAGGACGTCGTTTATCATTGCTCACAGATTATCTACAATCAGAGATGCCGATATGATATTGGTGCTCAAAGATGGAGATGTCATTGAGAGCGGGACTCATGATGGGTTGCTTGCGCAAAATGGGTTTTATGCGGAACTTTATGATAGTCAGTTTGGAGTCGGCGGGTGTTTGTAATAATTTTCTCATTCGCTAGAACGGGACTTGTCGCCCTACATGCGCTCACTTAAAAATCATCACAAACACCCTTGACAACTGTTGCTCCGGAGTTATGTAGTTTTTTATTTCTTCCAGTTTTTAATCGTAATACAGCATTGAGCAAGGTAATCAGAGGGGTCTAAGATGCTGATCTGCTCATGAAGATATGTGGTATAAACAGGACCTGAAATGTTAATAGAATGCTCTTTAGCGTAAGCAATCATTCTTTTCGGAAGATCACCAATCTCACCATAATAGCCGCGGGCATACCCAACAAGGTAGTCCCCGGCTTTTTTCTTATGCGCTCCTGCCGGGTCTAAAGACATGAAGTGGTCGGGGCAACCGGGTTTCTTTGCAAAGGTCTTAAGATCATAGTGGTATCCTGCAATGGGGAAGCTTAAGTTGACCATGCGCTCACTTGTGCTCTTAAAGTGAGCTGCAAGTGGCTCAACGAAGGTCTGTCCGGGTTTATACACATTGCGAGGCCAGAAGATCATAGATTTTTCAGGTTGGCTGACGACAGAGATTATAGCATCGTCTATACTTAGCCCAAGTCTCAATAGTTCACGCCTTATATGAATGGCAGAGTAGCTCATTCTGAGCTTGCTCATCTGCATGTCAAGAATTTGTTCTTGCTGATCAAGAAGCTCAAGTACACGTTCGGGGGAGCGGTGCTTCTGTAGTTCTGCGATAACTTTGAGCGGGATGTCAAACTCGCATAGTGTGGTGATGAAGTTTAGGGCAGGGAGTTGAGCTACCGAATAATGGCGGTAGTTGTTGTTGGGGTTACGGCTTATGGGAGAGAATAGGCCTTGTTTGTCCCAGTAGCGAAGTGTCGAGGCATCAACGCCTGCGAGTTTTGCAAATTCATAAATGGATAGTGTGTCATTCATGGTCACTGCCCCCTATTTGATGTTACGAAGCTGCTCGTCCCAGCGTATCTAAAAAACACAGGTTGGTTACAGCCAAGGCACGTCTACTGCCAAGAAAAGTCGTAAGAGCTCTAGGAGTGGTGTGCTCGCAACGGAAACCTAAGCGAGTTTTTAAGATACGCTTTGACGAGCAATCACCACGACTGGCGAAAACGCACAACTGAGAGTCTGAAACTCTAACCGCATTTTAACATATTGCACAGAAAAGCGCAATATATGAGGCGATAAAAAGCACAAAAACCTTAAACAGGTTTAAGGTTTTTGTGGGATAAAGTGTAGAAAGTTATTGTGAAAATTGGCATTAAATGGTGATTTTTTATAAACTTGGTAAAAAAACATGATGCGATTAGATGAGCAAAGCTATGATTTGCAAGCGGTTGCGTTGGTTGGCTTGATGAGAAAAGCTGTTACCGGAAAACAAGGGCAAAAATTATCAAAATTTGTGCATAATGGTATTGACCTTAAAGTTGCTTTAACGGTTATTATGATGGTATCCACGGAAGTTCGTTATTTACGTGAGAATAATGCATTACCACAGGGGTGTAGAGATGAATAATAGCCTTGGCGACAAATTGAGGAGCTTGCGACTTAAAACGAGGAAGACTCTGCGTGAGCAGGGTGTGATACTGGGGGTTTCGATGAATTCCATTTACAGATGGGAGCATAATCTGACGGCTCCTAGAAGGCCGAAGTTAATATTTATAGCTAATTATTACAATGTGCCTTTTGAGTGGCTAATAGCAGAGGATTCCTCAGCATCTGTTGTCAGTGAGTCTGAGCTGGGATTACTTAGTATGTTTAGGCAATTGCCTGCTCAGGGCAAGTATAAGGTGCTTGGGTATGTAGAGCGCATGGCTTTAGAGGATGCAGAGGAGTATGATATAGAGGATTATATTTGGATAAGTGATTCGTTGTTATTTAACGGTGATACTGAAGAATCGAATTGATTGTTTAATACTAGTATCTATTGTTTATTTGAGATATTTGTCAATAAATCCAAAAATTCGATTGACACTTTCAGGGGCAGCATAGCCGGGGTCGGCATGTAAGAATTCTTCGCTGATATCAAGCTCGGCTTTGCCTGCGCCTGCAACTTCGTTTATTTTGTTGCATAGCTCGACGGCTTGCTGATATGGAATCATGGGGTCACGCTTTCCATGTTGCAGCAATACGGGTGGTACATCCGGGTGTACATTGTCGATGGGGTTGTAGAAGCGTAGTAAGTTTAATATGGATTCGGCTTGTGTTCCTATCAATAGATCAATTGAGCTAGGTGTGCCGGGTACGTGAATCCGGGGGTATCCTGATTCATCGTAGTGTGGGTGTATCTTCGCAAAGTCAGTTGGTCCGAATTGTTCGACAACGCATGAGATGTTGCAAAAGGGTGCGCCCGGGATGTCGCCGAATACGACTTGGCCTTGAGTGAATGCGGTCATCATGGCAAGGTGTGCTCCTGCTGATGAGCCACATAGGGCGGTACGGGAAGCATCGAGCATGTAGGAGTCGGCGTTTTCTGCGATCCATCTGAGGGCTGATTTTATGTCGAACATGTTATCAGGGTATCTAACTTCGGGGATTAGTCTGTATCCTAAGCTGACTACGGCGTATCCTCGCTTGACACCGTTTATAAACGGGACTACTTGCGTATCGTCTTTCTGTCCGTGCTGCCATGCTCCGCCGTGTGCATAAAAGACAATCGGGAATGGGCCTGTGCCTTCGTTTGGAAGGTAGATGTCAAGTGCTTGTTTCGGGTGTTCGCCATATTGACAGTTGAGGAATTTTCGTCTTATATCTGATGTGTCGAGTGTAAGCTCAGCAAGGCGAGAGAACATTTTTTCGACTTCTTCCGGCGGCAATATTCGAGCTTGTAGGTCTTTTATAGATTCTGACATATTGTAACCCTCCGACTTTTATATTGGATAATTAAGCGATGGGGTTTCTTTCCCTTCGGCTTATTAAGTGCAGTATACATCAGATTGGATTTAAAATAAAGATAAATTGGTGAAATATTATAGCTTGTAAAATTTTTTGATGACTATTGCAGCCAGATAACAAATATGTTATCATGGTTGCGTAAGGAGAAATAATGTACACAGTGAAATTTTATCGCAATAAAAACGGTGAATCGGAGATCGTGGATTATTTGGACAAATTGAAACAACGAGGATTAACAAGTAAAACAGACCGCATAAATCGTGATAAAATTCTTGCGTATATTGGTGCTTTAGAGCAGCATGGCACACGAATTGGTGAGCCGGTTGTAAAGCACATAGAGGGTGATATATGGGAATTGCGCCCCATAAATAACCGCATATTTTTCTTTTACTGGAAAGATAATAAGTTCGTACTTTTACATCACTTCGCTAAGAAAACCAATAAAACACCGCTACATGAGATAGAAAAGGCACGGTCAAAAATGAACGATTTTGTAGAAAGGCATGGTCAATGATATGGAAAACAAAAAAGTTATAGATACATTTTCGGATTATATGAATGATGAAGCAAGGGTGAGCCCAGCGGAGCGTGAGCGTATCAATTTTGAAATAGCACTAATTGGCAAAATGATTGAAGCGAGAGAAGAAAAAGGTCTTTCGCAAAGAGCGCTTGCGGAGCTATCCGGCGTTAAACAGCCCGCCATTGCCCGGCTTGAAACCTTAAAAACCACACCGCAAATTGATACCCTTTTTAAGGTGCTGTATCCGCTCGGTTACACACTTGAAATAGTGCCTGTAAAAAATAATGGATAGATTTAGTATAACTTGCCAGAAAGATAAACTTAAAAAAAGCGACTGTACAGATTAATAAACTATGTTATAATCAAGCCATGAAAAATTTAAAGATTAAGCGCTTGAGAGAAAGTGCGATATTACCTGAACAAAAGACAATCGGAAGCGTAGGTTATGATATCTCTGCTTGTATATCCGAAGAAATCGTGATTGAGCCGGGCGAAACTAAGCTCGTGGGATCGGGGTTTGCTATTGGGCTGGAGTCGGGGTATGCGGCATTTATCTATGCAAGAAGCGGGCTTGGGATAAAAAGCGGGATAATTCCTGCAAATTGTGTCGGTGTTATAGACTCCGACTACAGGGGAGAGGTGCTTGTAGGGCTTCGGAACATGTCAAAAGAGCCGTTTGTTGTCAGGGATGGTGATAGGATTGCGCAGATGGTGATATGCAGATGTGAAGTGCCCGGGGTCGTCATTTGCGAGGAGCTGGATGAGACGATTCGTGGTGCCGGGGGATTTGGTTCGACGGGTAGTAATTAAGGTTTAATATAAATATATTACAGTTTTGATAGAAGTTATGGGTGCCGGGATTTGGTCGGTAGTCCATAGCTTTTTATGTATCTCTCAGACAAGTGACCTGAAAACATCAACGAACAGGGAGCTAATGATCACACTAAAAAATACGCCTGCATCAAGCAATATGCCCCGAATTTTCCGCTAGAACGGGTCTTGTCGCCCTACATACGCGAAAAATCCGGGACATACTGCTTGATTACGGCTACCCTGTGAATTGTAGCAACAGGGCAGGGAAATGAGAGTATAAGCACAAAAAAACATTGACAAATGTTGCGCTTTAATGTACCATGACCGTGTATATTTATATCCATCACATCCGAATTGGAAGAATAATTATACGTTTCGCAAATTTTACTCGTTTACCGCACAATCAGTAAGAAGAAGGCTGGTTAATGTGGAGAACCGCAACTCTGAGGTGTTTTAAGTAAAAGCGGCTGAAAATGGGGAACCGCAACCCCACAAGAAAAGAGGCAAAAATTTTATTTAAATCAAGGGAGAACACGAAGACATGAAAATGCGAAGATTTAGGAAGTTATTAGCAGTAATCATCGCCCTGATGATGATGGTGATGCCGGTAATTCCGGCAATGGCGGCTTATAATGAAGCCCAAGATGGTGTGGACTTGGTGGGGGTTGAACCGCTTTCCACGCCGCAGCCGGGTGATTTCCGTTGGAACAAATTCAATGCCAACGGAACAGGAGCTGCCACAGTGGCACCGGGTTTTAATCTAAGCCTGTACAATGGTGGAGCAATTCGAATTTGGTCGCAGTTTTGGCTTTATGGAACGCTTGCGGATCATGTGCAACAGTATCCCGGTCAGACCGGGTATAGATGGGAAAATCAAAATATTATTATGTCCATAGAGTCTGCAACTCTGGATGATGGCAGATGTGCTTTCGAACTGAATTTGATTCGGGCGCAAACTGTCAATCAGATTACGGTTGCTTTTGGGCGTTCAATTCCACGAGTTAATGATGCTTATACGCTTGCAAGGGGAGACCGTGCAGCACAGGGCATCTATTCATTCCCGTGGCACGAAATGACCCTTGTGGTGCAGACAACAGAAGGCCCGAAAACAGTGATTCTTACCAACCATTTCAATTTGTGTCCAAACTGTGATTTTGATGATTGTTGCGACTATTGTCAATGGCAAGTTCATGATTTTTGTGAATACTGTGGTGAATGTCTTAACTGTAGTGATTGCTTAGTGTTTGGGCTAAATGTTTTTAATAACGGCACAATCAATGCTCCAGGTATTCCAAATCAAGTTCGCATGTGGGCATGGGCAGTCAATGCCGATGGAGATAGTGTGCCGGCTTTACCTGCACCGTCGCTAGAAATATCTGCATACCTGCCGGATGGTGAAGCTGCCTCGCATTTCATTTCTTATATTAGTATTCACCCTGATGATTCTTTAAACTTAATTGACGTTTCCTTCGGTGTTAACAACACTGAATGGAGTGTTATGTACGTTCATGTTACGGTTTTTTATTGTCAAGGACCTGTAACGGTGCGCCTTGTTAATCCACATATATGGTACGATGTGACAATTATTCGTGAGGTTGGTGCTGTAGGTGTATATCAACTAACTACAACTACTGTTTCTGTACAAAATGGTCAACCTATTACAGCAGACTTACTTCCGAATTATAATGCAAGAACAGGTTTCTATTTTGCAGGTTGGTATCCTGAACACCCAACTGACTTTGGTCCTATATATGAAAGCGGTTTAGTGTTTACAGCACGGTACAATCTGCTGTGGCATCCTGTAACATTTATTGCCGGACCGGGTGGTGCGGCGACAAGTCCAAGAGTAGAGAATATTCGTGCTGGTACTGCAATCGGAAATGTGCATATTGCTCCGCCGGGAATTATACCAATGGTTCAACCATTACCGGGCTATCGCTTTGTTGAGTGGTATCCGGAAAATCCTGTAGGCATTGTTCCATTGCCTGATACAGATAATTTTCCACCAGCAAGGGCAATGACGTTTACAGCACTTTTTGAAATAGATCCTTGTGATATTTGTCCGGATTGTGGCGAGTGCGCATATTGTGATGATGGTTGCTTAGACTTCAGATGGGATGCTTTCAACAATGGTGTCGGTTTAGATGCTTACCCAAGTAGAGATAACCCAGGTCTTGCTGCTTCCGGCACAATTCGTATGTGGACAGGCTTTGGTCCGGTAGCCCCTGGTCCGAACACTCCATTGCCTTTGCATGTGGCAGAAACCATTACTGCATATGATCAAGACGGCAATTGTGTTATGAGTTTGGTAACAGTTAATAGAGTATGGGTTGATGGCGAAGGTTGGCAAGACTATTTCTTGAGTGTTGATGTAAACAAAAACATCCCATGGCAATACATTACACTGACCATAATCGTATGTGGCGTAGAATATCCGGCATTGCTAGTCAATAGCAGAATTTTCTCTCTTGACCTTTTCAATAATGGTCCGGAAGGTTGCGCATCCACTCCTAATGAAAGTTTGGCAGATGCCGGACTAATCCGCATGTGGACACAATGGGGCGGCGTAACTACTGATATGCCGTATAGATTTGCAGACAGTATTGTCGCTACTGTAAGAGGCAGCAACGAATGTGCTGTGTATCTTGGTCTAATTAGAGTTAACCAGTTTTGGGATGAAGAGAATAGTGTTTGGGCAGGTTATTTCGCCAACATTGATGTAACAAAAACCGATGCTTGGGAGTTTATTGACTTTGAAATAACCGTATTTGGTCAGACTGTCGAAGTTGTGTTGCATAATGGGACTTTCAATGAAGATCGTAGTATAACCTTCAACTTCCCCGGTTTGCATAGCATGAGAGTGCAATACTGGATACCGGGTGCAGGATGGCATGAGCTTGCGGGTGGTCCATTTGCTAACTATGCTCAGTTTAACGCCCCCGGCGCAACTGTTGTAAGGGCAGTCAGAGACGGATTAGTCTATAGTCATACCATAACACCGGATGGAACTTATGTAATTGATGCTCCTGTGATACGGCTCTATGTTAGGGGTGTTCCTGTAGGTGGGAATACTTTAGGAGTTGTGGGCGGTGGATTTGGTAGCAACTGGGTATACAATGGTATTCCTGCTGAGGTTTATCCGAATGAAAACTACTTTTTCGTGTTTGATAACAGAGACTATGAGGTTCGCTTGAATAGAACAGGATTCTTTCCGCTTGGAAGAATGTCATCTAGGGGTTACGATGACGGTTATTATCTGTATGTGGACCTCTCAGCATATCTTGTCACTATAACTGTTCCTGAGGGCGTTACTAATGTACGTATGCAGTCTAATGGTTGGATTGTTAATCCTGCACACGAAGGCGATGTAATTTGGTTAGTGGTGGATCGCCCTAATTATAGAGATGCGATAGTGACCTTTGATTATTGTTGCTTGGTGCAGCACAGGGTATACTTTATACTCGATGGACAGAATCCGCTCTACATTGTATGTTGCGATAACAACGGTCCTATTATTAACATGGCCAATGTGATTTTTGCTAATGGTGGCGGTACGGGCACAATGGATAGTGTAGAAGTGCAGGCTGGAACTGAGTTCATACTCCCTGCCAACGGATTCACAGCACCTACAGGATATGAATTCTATGGTTGGCACGTAACCGGCTATGCTGACCCCGATGGTCCGATGGGCCCCGATAGTGAAATTATCGTCGGTCTGCCTCAATGGCCAAACACTAATGTCACTGTGACTGCAGTTTGGACTCCGATAGCTGCCACAACGACCACTGTTAGTTTTGATGCAGGCGATGGCTCAGGTACAATGGAGTCTGTGTCGGTATCGCTTGGAGAAGATTTTGACCTTCCGGCAAACGGATTTACAGCACCTGCTGGATATGAATTTTACGGTTGGTGGATATCAGGGTATGCGGATCCGTTAGGCACAGTGCAACCGGATGATACCATAGAAGTAGGCGGTCCTGTAACTGCGCTTGCGTTGTGGGTTGCAGTAACGCAGCCACCACCGGTGGTACCCGGTGATATAAATGGAGATGGATTTGTAGATTGGGCAGACTTCTCACTTCTTGTACGCTATGTTGGTGGCGAGTACGGTGTGGAGATTATTAGAGCAAATGCAGATCTGAATGGCGATGGCTATATAGACCAGTTAGATATAGACATACTTAGGCATTTCCTTGAGACTGGAACATGGCCTTTGCCTTAAGATTAAAAATCATTTTTGGAGAGGATGATCAGCTAATATGAAAAAAATACTAGCAATTATCGTTGTGCTGGCCTTGGTGATGACATTTATGCCCTTGACGGCTATGGCAAATGGGGCATCAGGTGTTATTGAGCCGACAGTCAGTATAACCAGAGCGACAGATGTGGCAGGAGCAACTGTAGGACTAAATGTGTCGCTAGAAGACTTTTATGGAGAACTTCAAGTAATCAGTTTTAGACTAAGTTATGACCATACTCGTTTGGATTTCGAGGGTATAAGTTGGGGAACTAGCTTGGAAAATTCATCACGTTTCCAACAAAAATGGTATCAACATCCTACTGTTCTACTCGGAGAGATTCGTATAGCGGTAGTTACAGTAGTGGGAGAAGTGATAGACTGTGTAGATGATTTGTTTACTTTGGAATTTACTATTCATGAGGATGTAATTCCTGGTGAGATTCATCTTATTGGGCTATTTTACCAGACACCGGAAACCGGATTTGTGCCTGTTGGTGGCGCGACACAACAATTTGATCTTAATAGCAAACTTGACGGTACAATTGTAGTAGTAGAGCCATGTCCATATTGCGAAGAGCACCCTTGCGAATGTGTAGAAGAGTTTGAGTTGACAATAAGCAACTGGCCGGATAGCCTCACTCCGACGAACCAAACTCTGACAGCCAACCATGATGTTGGGAATCTAATAGTGCTGGAATCGGGAAATGCAGGAGCTAATTGGATTTTCTTGGGTTGGACAACATATGAAAACAGACCTGCAATCGGTAGCGCGTGGGCAGATGCAGACGAATGGGAAGACACAGAATTCTACATGCCAGATGGAGATCTACATTTGGTTGCAGTTTGGGGCAATAGCTCCGGTTTAGTTGGAATACCTAACCCCGGTGGTGGTGGTGGATTTGGCGGCGGTGGAGCAACACCGACACCGATAGTAGTTTTAGATGACAATGGTATTCCGCTTGCTCCGTTCTCCCAATACCACAACGCATTTTTGGTCGGTAGACCTGACGGAACAATTCGTCCGCAAGCAAACATTACACGTGCAGAAATGGCAACTATAGTCTTTAGACTCCTTGACGATGACTTCCGTAACGTGGTGTGGACTCAACAAAATCCATTTGGTGATGTGAATATTAATAATTGGTTTAATAATGCTGTATCAACCATGACAAATGCAGACGTACTACGCGGTACGCCTGACGGGGCATTCAGACCAAATGCTGCAATCACAAGAGCAGAGTTTGCAGCAGTGCTTGCAAGATTTTTCGAAGAAAACGGTTACGAGCAAAACAACGTATTTGCAGATACTGCAGGGCATTGGGCTGAAGAGTACATCAACAGATTGGCAAGTTTCGGTTGGGTGCAAGGTAGCGGAAATGGTACGTTTAATCCCGATGAGTTGATAACTCGCGCTGAAGCAGCTGCTATGGTAAATCGCATGCTGGATCGTGTGTTGGCTTCCACAGACGACTTGCTTGAAGGGCGTACACGTTGGCCTGATAAGACTAACACAAATGCTTGGTACTATCTGTATCTTCAAGAAGCAACACATTCAACCGAGTTTGAGCGTGTAGATGAAAGACTGATTTGGGTAGAGATTCTGTCGCATCTTGACTGGACAATTCTTGAAAGACCTGATTCAAGGTCTGGCGACCTTGTGACAAGCAGAGGTAATATCGGACTTACAGCAGTTGATGCAGACGATGACTATGAAGATGAGTATGACGACGAATACGATGATGACGAAGATGAATATGATGACGATGAAGATGCGGAAGATGACGAAGACTAAGAATTAATAGAATAGTTATACTTTAAAGGGGTGGTTTGCATACTTTTGCAAACCACCTCTTTATTTTCAGCGTGTTATCTGATATAGTGAAAGCAGTGACATTTCGGGAGGTTTCGATATGGAGAAACTAAAGGCATTGCCAATAGGTATTCAGGGTTTTCGTAATATAATAGAAGGAGATTATGTATATGCTGACAAAACAGAGTATGTTTACTCTCTGTTAAATGATGCTAAATATTATTTCCTCTCCCGCCCGAGAAGGTTCGGCAAATCGCTTCTGCTGGATACAATTGCCGAGGTTTTTAGCGGAGATAAGGAGCTTTTTAAGGGGCTGTATATCTACGATTCGGATTATGAATTTGAGAAATATCCAGTTATTCGGTTTGATATGAGTAATATTGCAAACAAAACTCCGGAAGTGTTAGAAACGGCAATTCGTGAGCATCTGGAAGCTTATTATGCGCGGGAAGGTTTTGATGTGCAGTCAGATAGTCCCTCAAGTCAGTTTAAATTTCTCATAGAGGCACTGTGTGAAAAGTATAAAAAAAGAGTCGTTGTGCTCATAGATGAGTATGACAAACCGATACTTGATGTATTAACTGATGAGGACATTGCAAAAGCAAACAGAAGCGTTTTGAGCGGCTTTTATGGTGTGCTGAAGTCAATGGATTCGTTTTTGAGGTTCACTTTTATCACCGGAGTATCAAAGTTTACTAAGACTTCTGTATTTTCAGGACTTAATAATCTTTTGGACATTACAATGATGGAAGATTATGCCAATATATGCGGCATTCCGCCAGATGAGCTTAATGGGGTTTTTCGTGAGCATGTAGTGTCACTTTCAGGGATGAAGCAACTATCTCACATTGAAAACATTCATGATGAAATAATTGCGTGGTATGATGGCTATTCTTGGGATGGGGAAACTCGTGTTTTAAATCCATTTTCCTTGCTTACATTTTTTAGAAAAAAACAATTTTCAAGCTACTGGTACTCGACCGGGACACCGAGATTTCTGCTTGATTTAATTAAAAATCGCCCTGAAGGTTACACGGATTTAAGCAATTTTGAATTGGGAGAAATGTCAATGGACACATTCGAAATCGGGCGTGTTGAAGTTGAGCCTTTGCTTTTTCAGACCGGATATTTGACGGTTAAGGAAGTTATCCCTTACGAAGCTCCTCCGGTATATTTGGTGGATATACCTAATCGTGAAGTACGACTCGCATTTAATCTGCATATACTTTCTGATTTCGCCGGAAGCAGTGTGAACATTGCGGAAACGTCTTATCGCAGAATCAAGCAGGCTTTGGAGAGTGGAAATCTTTCAGAAATGCTTCTGCATATGAAAGCCCTGTTTTCGTCCATTCCCTATCAGCTTCATATTGGGCGCGAGGCGTATTATCATTCGATATTTTATGCTATGCTCAATTTGTATGGATTTGAAATTAATGCAGAAGTGTCAACTTCGGGCGGCAGACTTGATGCGGATCTTGAACTTGCAGATAAGGTATATATCTTCGAGTTTAAATATGTTGATTGCTCTCCTGAGGCAACAGAGGGAGAAAAGGCGGAGATGTTTAGCAAGATACTTGACGATGCCATGAATCAAATCAAAGCTAAGGGCTACGCCGACAAGTATATTGGTAGTGGTAAAACTGTTTATAAAGCGGCGTTTGCATTTTTGGGCAGAGATAATATCGAGATGAGAGTGGAATAATAAAAAAAGCAAATTTTTTGGAGGTTGTGCCTCACTGTGAGGGACAACCTCCATGATATTTTGAATTCTTAAAGAGCATATCTATACGTGTCCGAGAGCCATTGCCTTTTTATTTGCGTTAAAACTCCAATGTCCAGTTCATATCATCAGTTGCGGTTCCTGTTTGTATGCTGTACAGTGTGTCATATAGTCTCTGTGCAAGCGTTCCGACACCGCCGTCGCCTATGGTGAGCTTCTCGCCTCTGTATTGGAGCTTGCCGACAGGGGAGATGACTGCTGCTGTTCCTGTGGCGAAGATCTCACTGAGTGTTCCGTCCTCAGATGCCTTGACGACATCTTCGATTCGAAGTCTGCGTTCGGAAATTCTGATACCCCATTTTTGGAGCAGTTCTATAACAGATGCACGGGTCACGCCGGGCAGAATCGTGCCAAGAAGCGGTGCTGTTATTACTTCATCGCCGATAACGAAGAAGGCATTCGACGTGCCGATTTCTTCGACATAGCTATGCTCAATAGCATCAAGCCACAGAACTTGTTCACAACCTTGTTCTTTGGCTACTTTTTGTGCTTTCATTGAGCCGGCGTAGTTGCCGCCTACTTTGGCAAATCCTGTGCCTCCTGAGGCGGCTCTGACATATTCTTCTTCGACATAGATCGATGTAGCGAGAATTCCACCGTCGGGGGTGTCATAATATGGACCGACAGGGCTGCATATGATGATAAACTTAAATATTTCGGCAGGTGCAACGCCTATAAAGGTTTCATTGGCGAAGATAAGGGGGCGTATGTACAGTGAGGTACCGGGCTTTTCGGGTATCCAGTCTTTTTCGACTTCGACGAGGGTCTTTACGGCACTCACAAAGAGATCTTCGTCGATTTCGGGCATGCACATGCGGTCGCTTGTTTTGTTGACACGGGCGGCGTTCATATATGGGCGGAATAATAGATAACGTCCGTCGGCGGTGCGGTATGCTTTCATTCCTTCGAATTGTGTCTGGGAATAGTGCAGCACAGATGATGATGGTTCAAGTTCAATAGGGCCGTATGGGACGACTTTGCCGTCATGCCAGCCTTTGTCTGCGGTGTATTCCATCATGAACATGTGATCGGTAAATGCTCTGCCGAACTTTAGTGTGTCGGGGTTGGGCTTGGGTTTAGGTTTTTTGGTTAAATTAATTTCAAAATTATAATTCATAAATGTATCCTCCTGCTACTGTTGCCAATAATTATACGCTTTTAAGTTGAGTTTAACAAGCTTTTTCGGTAAGTGTTGGTGCAAAAACCCGCCTGCATCAAGCAATATGCCCCGAATTTTCCGCTAGAACGGGTCTTGTCGCCCTACATACGCGAAAAATCCGAGACATATTGCTTGATTACGGCTATCTTGAGAACTGCGACGATATTTGTGCAGTCAAAACGCACAAAATAATAGTTTAATATACCATTGTGTTGTACTGAAATGTGTGGTAATCTTAGCTAAGGGGAGTAGCATGAAAGGATTAGTAAATAAATGATCTGCAATTCCTGTAAATTTGAATATGACGATAGTGCGAGATTTTGTCCAAGATGCGGGGTGGCAAGGTCTTACACGTCTTCGACCGATGGCCCATCATATAATACGAGTGGGTCATCTTCCGATATGCCGTTTTTTGTGCCGGGGTCTTATCAGCCGAGGCGGTCTTTTGGTGATGAGAGTGTGAGGCGGTTTCTGATAGGGTTTGCGATTGTTGCGGTGGTTGTGGTTGCGCTTGTTGTGGGCTTGATTATTCATCAAGTACGCAGTTAATGAACTATTTGAAGCAACCTACTCGGCCATTTACTACATTTTTTTCGCTAGAACGGGTCTTGTCGCCCTATAATGAGATGAGTTCGCCAAAGGCGAACGTGCGGCGAAAGCCGCAGGTGTGAAGCACCGCATTGAAATTTCAACGAAGTTTCATACGCGAAAAAAAATATAGCAAATAGCCTCATAAATTAGCTACATGAACTATTTATTTCCAAGGAGGAGTATATGCGTAAGATAATGGCAGGCAGCATTGCCGATGCTGTTGCGAAAATGTGTGTCGAGGCTAACTGTGTGTTGCCGGATGATGTTAGGCGATGTATTCTAAGCAGTCGTGATGCAGAGAGTTGGGCTTCGGCTAAGAGCACTCTTGATCGTATTGTAGAAAATTATGAAATTGCACACAGGGAGTTAATGCCGATTTGTCAAGATACGGGTGTTACTTGTGTTTTCGTCGAAATCGGGCAAGATGTGCATGTGGTCGGTGATATCACTGAGGCGATTAATGAGGGTGTGCGCCGGGGTTCGAAAGATGGTTATCTACGGGCTTCTTTGGTCTCAGATCCTCTGAGGCGTAAGAATACAGGGGATAATACTCCTGCGATGATTTATTTTGATATAGTTGCGGGTGATGGGCTTAAGTTAACTGTTGCGCCGAAGGGCTTTGGTAGTGAGAATATGAGTAAGGTCGCTATGCTAAAGCCGTCTGATGGGCTTGATGGTGTGGTCGATTTTGTGATTAAGACTATAGAGGAAGCGGGTGCTAATCCTTGTCCGCCGATTTTCGTTGGTGTCGGGCTGGGTGGAACTTTTGATAAGGCGGCGCTTCTTGCTAAGAAGGCTCTTATGCGCTCGGCTGATGAGCGTAATGCTGATTCATTTTATGCTGATTTAGAATCAAGGCTTCTTGAGGAGATAAATGAGCTTGGGATTGGTCCTCAGGGTTTCGGTGGTAAGACGACTGCTCTTGCGGTGAATATTGAGGCTATGCCTACTCATATTGCGGGTTTGCCGGTGGCGGTAAACATCAATTGTCATGTCGCAAGGCATGTCAGCAGGGAAATTTAGGAGATTAATCATTACCATGAATAATATAACTGAAATAAAGAAAATTACGGCACCGCTGAGTAGTGATGATGTAAAAGCGCTTAAGTGCGGTGATGAGGTTCTGCTCTCGGGTGAAATATATACGGCAAGAGATGCGGCACATATGCGGCTTATGGAGCTTGCAAATAGTGGCGGTGAGTTGCCGATACCGATAGAGGGTGCTATAATTTATTATGTAGGACCGACACCTGAAAAGCCAGGAACAGTAATAGGATCGGCCGGACCGACGACGAGCTTACGCATGGATAGCACAGCTCCGACACTTATTGCTATGGGGCTTAAGGGTATGATAGGTAAGGGTAAGCGCAGTGAGAAGGTAGTCGAAGCTATGAAAGAGCATGGGGCTGTCTATCTGGGTGCTGTCGGCGGTGCAGGAGCACTTCTTGCACGCTGCATTAAATCTTCGCAGGTAATCGCCTATGAGGATTTGGGCGCAGAGGCAATCCGCAAGCTTGTAGTAGAAGACATGCCACTTACTGTTATTATAGATAGTTTGGGAGATAATCTTTACGAAAAAGGACGTGAGAATTATTTAAAAAGCAAAGCTTAAGCAACACAAACACGTGCATTGTGATGATGCATATCCAAACTATAACTAAAAAAGGAATGATTATTAAAATGGAACGAAAGAAAATCGTACTTGGAGTAATCGGCGCTGATGTTCATGCGGTGGGAAATGTAATTCTTAACCACGCATTTACTGATGCGGGATTTGATGTGACGAACTTGGGAGTCATGGTTTCTCAAGAAGAATTTATCGGTGCGGCAATTGAGACATCTGCCGATGCTATAGTGGTATCGTCGCTATATGGGCATGGTGAGCTCGACTGTCGTGGCTTAAGAGAAAAGTGCATCGAAAGCGGAATTGATAAGATTTTGCTTTATGTCGGTGGTAATATTGTGGTTGGAAAGCAGCCTTTTGCCGATGTCGAAAAGAGATTTATAGACCTGGGATTTGATAGAGTGTTCGGACCGGGTACTGCGCCTGAGGTTACGATTAACGCCCTAAAAGAAGATCTAAGCTAGGCGGGCGAAACGCCTTATAATAAATTTAAACCGATGGGGCTTACCCTCTCGGATTGGGCAGAGAAGAATTTATAATGAAACCTACGTTGTACACGAAACAGTGAAAGGAATGGTCATAATAATGGAACTGCGTAACCAAAAGATAAATGAAGCTGATTTTATGAAATCACGTGATGAGGTGCTGGTGCAGTGGCCCACAGGGGCAGATGTAGATCTTAAAGATGCGGTTGAGTTTCACAAGCGACTTCCAAAGGAGAAGGTGTTTTCCAATAAACTCATTAAAGCCAAAGAGCAAGGGGAGACCCTGATTCAGCCAAGGGCGGGCGTGGCTCTTGTTAAAGAGCATATCGAGCTGCTCTCATATTTGCAAGATCATGGCGAAGCGGATCTTCTGCCTACGACAATTGATAGCTATACCCGTCAGAATCGCTACAAAGAAGCGGCTGATGGTATAGAGGAAAGCACCAAGCTAGGTAAGTCCATGCTAAATGGATTTCCGGCAGTAAATCATGGTGTGGAAAACTGCCGTCTGCTCGTGGAGACACTTAATACTCCGCTTCAAGTCAGACATGGTACACCCGATGCGAGACTGCTTACTGAGATATCATATGCAGGTGGATTTACAAGCTATGAGGGTGGTGGCATATCATACAATATTCCCTATGCCAAAAATGCCTCTCTTGAAAAGACAATCAGCGACTGGCAATATGCCGATAGACTTACAGGGCTGTACGAGGAGATGGGAATAAGCATCAACAGAGAGCCTTTCGGTCCTCTTACGGGGACTCTTGTTCCGCCGTGCATTTCGCATAGTGTCGCTATCATTGAAAGTCTGCTTGCAGCGGAGCAAGGTGTTAAGAATATTACAGTCGGCTATGGTCAGTGCGGAAATTTGGTACAGGACGTAGCGGCGATAAGAACTCTTGAAGAACTGACAGAAGAATATCTGCGAAAATATGGCTACAATGATGTTGTAGTTACAACGGTACTTCATCAGTGGATGGGTGGCTTCCCACAAGATGAGGCGAAGGCATTCGGTGTTATTTCATGGGGAAGTGCTGCCGGAGCACTTGCGGGGGCGACTAAGATTATCGTAAAAACGCCTCACGAGGCGATGGGCATTCCGACCAAGGAAGCCAATGCACAAGGGCTAAAGTGCACGAGACAGATTATTTCTATGCTTTCTGATCAGAAGCTTAATAGTGCAAACGTAGATGAAGAAAAACGCATAATAGCTGAGGAAACACGCTGTATTATGGAAAAATGCTTCGAACTTGGTCAAGGCGATATCGCAGTAGGTGCTGTAAAGGCTATACAAAGCGGTGTTATAGATATTCCTTTTGCTCCGAGCAGATATAATGCAGGCAAGATGCTTCCTGCAAGGGATAATGACGGTGCGGTTCGGATATTTGCTCCGGGGGCTATGCCTTTTAGCAAGGATTTGCTTGACTTTCATAAGAGCAAGATAGATGAGCGTGCGCAGAGTGAAAGACGTGTGGCATCTTTCCAAATGGTAATTGATGATGTCTATGCTATCAGCAAAGGCAGACTGGTCGGAAGACCGTAGATTTTAGGCGTATCACGCTAAGGAGTAGACTTATGAAAATTATAGATGTGATTTGTGCGCCGGGGCGTACCGGGTTTTTCTTTGACGACCAAAGAGCTATAAAAGCAGGCGCGCAGGCAGACGGTTCTGCATATAAAGGAGAGCCTGTGACAGAAGGATTTACATCAGTGAGACAAGCCGGTGAGGCAATATCAGTGATGCTCGTGCTTGAAGACGGTCAGGTTGCATGGGGTGACTGTGCTGCAGTGCAGTACTCAGGCTGTGGTGGACGTGATCCGTTATTTCTTGCTGAGAACTTTATACCGTTTATTGATAAGCATCTTAAGCCTACGCTTGCCGGAAAGGAAATAACGACTTTTCGCAAGATGGCAGAGGAGCTTGAGGTGCTTGAAGTTGAGGGTAAGAGGCTGCATACGGCGATCAGATATGGTGTCAGTCAGGCTATCTTAGATGCAGTGGCTAAGTCACAACATAAGATGATGTGCGAAGTAATTGCACAAGAGTATAATACAACGCTCAGCGATGAGATGATTCCGATCTTCACCCAATCAGGTGACAGTCGCTACGATAATTCCGACAAGATGATTATTAAGGGTGCGCAGGTAATGCCACATGGACTTATAAATCATGTCGGAACGAAGCTCGGTGAGCGGGGCGAGCTACTGGAAGAATATATCTCATGGCTACGTGACCGCATAATTGCACTGCGGACTGATCCGAGTTACAGTCCGGCACTTCACTTAGATGTGTACGGTACAATCGGCATGGCTTTTGGTGCGGATAATTCCGTGCTCGCTGACTATCTTGCCAGACTTGAAAAAGCAGCGCATCCGTTCTTGCTTCGGATAGAAGGCCCTATGGATGTTGAGGAGCGTGAGCAGCAGATGGAAGCTCTGCGTGACCTCACACGCATCATTGATGAGCGTGGGATAAATGTCGAAATCGTCGCAGATGAGTGGTGCAACACGCTGGAAGATATTAAATATTTTGCCGATAACAAAGCAGGGCATATGGTGCAGATCAAGACACCTGACTTGGGCGGTATAGGTAATACTGTCGAGGCTGTGATTTACTGCAAGGAACGGGGAATCGGTGCGTACCAAGGCGGAACTTGTAACGAAACCGACCGTTCGGCTCAGGTCTGTGTTCACTTGGCTATGGCGACTTGCCCCGACCAAATTCTGGCAAAACCCGGCATGGGAGTCGATGAGGGATACATGGTGGTATACAATGAGATGCAAAGGATATTGGCGATAAAAAAAGCGAGGAAAAGCTAATGATAAACGAAGAATTTAGAATACTTTCGACTACTGCGATCTTAGGATATGGCTTTCCTGAAAGTTCATTCGAGGAAGGTATGAAAAGAAATCCTCATTTGATTGCGGTTGATGCGGGGTCTACAGATCCCGGTCCATATTATCTCGGGGCAGGAATTTCATTTACCGACCGGGGTGCTGTTAAGCGTGATCTTGAGTTTATGATTAGAGCGGGTGTGGAAAGAGGTATACCCGTATGTATAGGAACAGCAGGCGGAAGCGGTGGAAAACCGCATCTTGACTGGAATAGAGAGATCATAGAAGAAATAGCTAGTGAAAGCGGTCTGAGCTTTAAGCTTGCGGTCATTGATTCTGAGCTTGACAGAGACTTTATAAAAAAAGAGCTTTCCGCAGGCAGAGTTAAGCCACTAGATCCTGCACCTGAGCTTACAGTAGATGTGATCGACGAGACTACACGTATCGTTGCGCAGATGGGCGTAGAGCCGATTATAAAAGCGTATAAAGACGGAGCGCAAGTGATACTTGCCGGGCGTGCCTACGATCCGGTATGTTTCTCGGCGGTTGCAGTTGCAAATGGCTGTGATATGGGACTTGCGACACACTTGGGCAAGATATTGGAATGTGCGGCGATTTGTGCGACACCCGGAAGCGGTTCGGACTGCATGTTCGGATATATCGGCAAGGATTACTTTAGAATCGAGCCTCTGAGTCCGGTACGAAAGTGCACAACGGTTTCGGTTGCAGCGCATACACTATATGAAAAATCCGATCCACGCATTCTGCCCGGACCGGGCGGTCATCTTGATCTTACGGATACAAAATTTGAACAAGAAACGCCCGAAATTGTCAGGGTAAGCGGTAGTAAGTTCGTCTTTGCGGACAAATATACGGTTAAGCTTGAAGGGGCACGTAGGGTTGGTTTCCGCACGATTTCAATTGCCGGAACAAGAGATCCTGTCATGATGCAGAAAATGGACGATATTATCCAAGGTGTAAAGGAAAGGGTAGCTGATAACTTTAAAGAAAAGGGTCATAAATACTATCTCAACTTCACCGTATATGGGCGTGATGGGGTTATGGGGGCGCTTGAGCCCTTGAGAAGCGATCCGAAGTCACATGAGTTCGGAATTGTAATTGAGGCTGTTGCAGATACGCAGGAGCTTGCGGACACAATCTGCTCGACTGCTCGCTCGACCTTATTGCACTACGGATATGAGGGTCGCAGGGCGACGGCGGGTAATCTTGCGTTTCCGTATTCGCCGTCTGACTTTACGGCGGGAGAGGTCTATGCTTTCAGTGTTTACCATTTGCTTGAAACCGATAGTCCTGCCGAATTGTTCCCGATTGAATATGTTCAGCTTTAAAAGGAGATACAGATGATGACTAAACTTACTGATATCGCAAGTGTCATACGGAGCAAAAATTCAGGGCCGTATGAACTGACACTTGATATTATCTTCAATGATTACAAGGATTTTGAAAAAGTCAGAGATGGCGGGTTTATAGATGAGAAGTTAATCTGCTCTTTGTACGGTGTGACACCTGAGAAGATTGTCAGCATCGTTGCCTTTGAGCCTGCTAAAGCTATCAAAGCGACCATCAAGCGCCCGATTTGCTCGGGGGATCTGGGTGAGACTGATGTTTACGGTGCTCAACAACATGCTCCGCTTTTAGGACTTGAATTCGATATATAGTATATCCGACGGCTATTCGGCAGGTGCCGCAATTTGCGGCACCTGCCTATTAGATTGAGTAAAAGGAGTTATAACCTATGCCATATTATGCAAGAATGCAAAAGAGTCACTTGTACAGCGTGTTTTTTGCTCCGAGGGGCAATGAGCGCATGGCTGACCTCGGTATGCAGATAGCTCAGCAGTATCTAAGTCCGTTTGATAAGCTTATTGGGCTTGTCGGTGTATCCGGGAGCGGTAAGAGTATGATAATAAAGGGTATGTTTCCGGGGCTTGACTTAACTAATGACGATGAGGGGGTTAATGTTCGTCCATTGCCACTTCTGAGTGTTGATGAGGTTGGGTTTTATACGGCGCATACTTATCATATAGATGTTAGGTTTGAGTCGGCTTTTATGCAGATGCATGAGATTGCAGATGCGATTTTATATGCTATTGGCAAGGGTAAGAGGGTGATAGTTGAGCATTTTGATCTTATTTATTCTCAGCTTGGGCGCAATGCGCATCTGCTTATCGGGATAGGGGAAGAAGTAATTGTTACTCGGCCTACTTTGTTTGGGCCTAAGCCACAGGAGATTGCTGATGTGGTATTTAAGTCGGTAAATTCAAGGCTTATGGTGCATACGGCGGAGGATATCTGCGAATATGTTCTGAAAAAGCGTGGTATAGAGTCTCATCAGTATGAGCATGCGGATGTAAGGAAGGGGTTTATTCTTAGCTTTACGAATAGGCCTGATGTTGATTTGACTGAGTTGCAGGCGGGTGTTGATGAGCTGATATCGCAAGATGTACAGGTGTCGTATGTTGATGAGAGTCATATCAATATTGGTGATGATCTTCATAGGTGCACAGGGCCTCGTATGCATGTGCGTAGTACGGGTGAGATTAAGAATTTTACTTTATTAAAGGAGCTTCTTGTGGAGCCGATTACTAATCGGTTTTTGCTTGTGGGTGTGGTAGATGAGATTGGTGATCTTAATGATTTGAACAATATTGTTCTGCAGGTATAGTTTATCTACTGCATGGCAATTCACTCCGATTTTTTTGCTAGAACGGGTCTTGTCGCCCTACATACGCAAAAAAACCGTAGCAAACTGCCATGCACTGGGAGAGCATATATAAATGGGGAATAAATTTATGCGTGATTATGAATTAGAGATAAAGTGCCGGGTTGATTTTATCAAAAAATTGATGGCGGAGTCAGGTGTCGGCGGAATTGTGTTCGGAAATAGTGGTGGCAAGGATGCTGCACTTGTTGGGATTCTGTGCAAGCTTGCGTGTGATAATACGCTTGGGCTTGTGCTTCCGTGTGGTTCAAATCAAAATTATGGTTCTGATATGGATGATGCTATTGCTGTTGCTAATCAGTTTGGTTTTGAGACGAGGTTGGTTGATCTTAAGGGTTCTTTTGAGGCGATGAAGCACAGTCTTGCTGATGCTACTGAGCTTACAGATGCTGCGGTTTCCAATATTGCTCCCAGATTGCGCATGGCTGTGCTGTATGCTGTTGCTGCAAGTGAGGGGAGATTGGTGGCAGGGACGAGCAATCGGAGTGAGCGGTATATGGGGTATTTTACGAAATGGGGAGATGGGGCGTGCGATTTTAATCCTATTGCTGATCTTACTGTTTCGGAAATTTATGAGTTTCTTGAATATTTGGGTGCGCCGAGGAGTATTATTGAGAAGGCTCCGTCTGCGGGGTTGCTCGATGGGCAGACTGATGAGATAGAGATGGGTGTGTCGTACAAGAGTATTGATGGGCTCTTGCTTTCCGGCACGTGCGCTGATGCTGATATGGAGATTATTGAGAGATTTCATAAGGGTAGTGAGCATAAGCGTAAGATGCCTGTGATGTATGGGGATTAAGGATTGTCAAAACACCCGGCTCTTGGTAGTCTCGGATATTTGCAATGATTTTTTCGTTTGCTAGAACGGGTCTTGTCGCCCTACATACGCTCACTTAAAAAATCATCACAAATACCCTTGACAACTTTCGTTCTGGGAGTCTCGGATACATGCGTGATACATTTTTTGTATAAAATTAATCGATTTTAAATATCATATTTTAATTGTTTTAAGGGGAAAAATTTAATGAGACACAGACTTTTCAGGATTACGGTTACGTTTATAATTGCATTTTCGATGATGCTGTCAATTGCGCTTACGGCATTTGCGTTTGAAAATGTTGTATATACTGATACACGGTTGCTTGCCGATAATCTTGAGTTTCAAAACTCTATTTCCTGGCATGGTACTCATGGGAGAAGTGAGAGCTTTATTCTTACGATGACAGGAGAGGGTAATGCACGACCGATTATTATGAAGGGTAATACTGTGTTTGGGACGAATCGGATATCTACTATGGTAGAGATTGCGGAAAATAGAGGTCTCAATGTGCTTGCAGCGGTAAATGCTGACTTTTTCTTCCCGGCGCATGGCGGTGTGCCGATGGGGCTTGTGATCGAAGATGGTGTGTATTTTTCGAGCGCAGGTGGCAGAAATGCTATTGTTTTTGGTCATGATGGAAGTGTGGATATCGTGCCTCCACCTGTAGTTTGGCAGACTTTATATAACATGGGTGGAAGTGCTTATGGAAGTGGTGCGGGGCAGAGTGTTAGCCTGTCACACTTTAACATGCCCAGGACCGAGCTTGGCGGTATGGTTCTTTATTCTGAGGCTTTTTCAACTGTTTCTACACGTACCTCTACTCCGGGCTGGTATGTCAGATTTCGTATATTAGAAGGAGTGCCCAGTGTTTCGGGGACTATGATGCTGGAAGTTACGGAAACTGTCATGGCAGAGGATGGGCTGCCTATTGGCGAGGGTTATATGGTTCTGACGGCGGCAATGGCGGGGCAGTTAGAGCATGAATTCGAAAAATTTGCCGTTGGGGATATCGTTAGACTTACGACTACTGTTTCTGATCAGCGAGTGGCGAATGCCAGATATGCTACAGGCGGTGGATATGTAATAGTGTCAAATGGGGTTAGGGCTGACTCTGCAAGTTGGTCAAATGCCCTTCGGACAAGAGCGCCGAGAACGGCTTTTGGTGTTCGTGAAGATGGTTCGATAATTGCTATCGTTGTCGATGGCAGGCTTGCTGAGCATTCTGTCGGTATGACATTATATGAGCTTGCCGATGAAATGATTAGGCAAGGTGCAGTTTTTGCTATTAACCTTGATGGTGGTGGATCATCTGCTATGAGTGTCAGAGCTCCGGGTGAGAGAAGTGCAAGGACGACTAACCGCCCGTCAGATAGCTCTGAGCGTGGATGTGCGACATACTTGCTTTTCGTTACGGATAATGTGCCTGATGGTTCAGTTAGAAACCTGGGTCTTAGAAATAATGGAGTTATAGTTCTTGCCGGTTCATCATTTGATCTAAGCGTGGTTGCAACGGATAGGGGATATATGCCTGTGGGTGTTCCCGAAGATGTGCAAGTCACACCGATGGGCTATGGATCTTCTGTTTATGGTCGATGGTTCACGGCAGGCAGTGGCGAAGGAGCGGAGAGGGTGAGATTGTTCTCACCATCGACGGGGGCTTATGGATATGGTGAGGTATTTGTATTACAAAGACCTACTTCGATATCAGCAAGGCGTGCCGGAACGACGACAGCGCTTACGTCTGTCAGACTCAATCCGGGAGATACATTGGAGCTTGATGCTGTGGCGACATTTTACAGAAGGCCCGTTGTTTCGCAGGTTAATTCCTTTGAATTTGAAGTTTCGGGTGATATAGGCGAGATGATCGAGCATGGAGTTTTTCAGGCTGGTGAGGTCAGGGGGCAAAGTGGTACGATTACGGTTTCGGCAGGCGGAAGAAGTGCTGTCGTTGCTGTTGAGGTAGCCGGGTTTGCGGATATGGTTAATCATTGGGGCAGGGAATATGCTGAGTTTCTAGCTTCAACGGGAATAACGATTGGTGTTACACCAACGGAGTTTGGACCGAATTTAGATATGCGTAGAGGTGACTTTATCCTTATGCTCCATAGGGCAGCGGGAACTCCGGCACCCAATGGGATAAGTGGATTTGATGATGTTCCGGCAGATGCGCATTTTGCGCAGGCGATGGCTTGGGCGCAGGAAATCGGAATTGTGGCAGCGGGCGGTGGCAACTTTAGGCCTCTTGAGCCGATTACAAGGGCGTCCGCATTTACGTTTACTTATCGTGCGCTGGAGATTATCGGTATTGATGTGCAGTCCGGTACTTCTGAGGATTTGGCTTCGTTTCCTGATGCGGATGAGGTTGCTGATTTTGCTGTAGTTCCTACGGCGACTCTTATTAGGTTGGGGATTGTCGAGGGTGCGGATGGCTTGCTCATTCCGGAGAGCACTCTAACTCGTGCGCAGATGGCGAAGGTGCTTACGATGGTATTGCAGCTTAGTGAGTAATGGCAAGAACAAAACACCCGGCTCTGCGAGCCACCCTCTTTGCTAAAGAGGGCAAGAGCAAAACACCCCATAGGAGGACTTGTGTATGTTTGTTGATAAGGCGGCGATTACTGTTAAAGCCGGAAAGGGCGGCAATGGTGCTGTGTCTTTTCATAGAGAAAAATATGTTTCTGCCGGTGGTCCTGATGGTGGCGATGGTGGACGTGGTGGGAGTATTGTGATTAAGACTGATACGAACATGTCTACTCTTATGGACTTTAAGTATAAGCGGAAGTATGCTGCGGGTACCGGGGCTGATGGTATGGGTAGGAATAAGTCGGGAAAAGATGGGGAAGATTTAGTAATATCTGTTCCGAAGGGTACTGTTATCAGAGAGAAGGAGAGCAATCAGATTATAGTAGATATGTCTGATGTTGATAAGTTTGTGCTTTGCAAAGGTGGTAATGGTGGTTGGGGGAACAAGCATTTTGCGACTCCTACTCGCCAGGCTCCGAGGTTTGCCAAGGCGGGGCTTACTGGTGAGGAGCTTGAGGTTATATTAGAACTTAAGCTTCTGGCTGATGTGGGGCTTGTGGGTTTTCCGAATGTGGGGAAATCAACATTTCTATCTGTTGTTTCGAAGGCTCATCCGAAGATAGCGGATTATCATTTTACTACTTTGTTTCCGAATCTCGGTGTTGTATATGTCGGTGAGGGGACTTCGTTTGTCTTGGCTGATATTCCGGGGATTATTGAGGGTGCTTCCGAGGGTGCGGGGCTTGGGCATGATTTCTTGCGGCATATAGACAGATGTAGATTGCTTATTCATATAGTCGATGTTTCCGGTAGTGAGGGTCGTGATCCTATAGAGGACTTTGAGGCTATAAATGAAGAACTCCGGAGGTATAATCCGGAGCTTGCGAGGCGACCGCAGCTTGTGGCGGCTAATAAGTGTGATATTGCGCAAGATGATGAGCTTTTAGAGCGGTTTAAGGAGTTTATTGAGGAGCGTGGTTACAAGCTGTTTATGATTTCTGCGGCATCAAATATGGGTGTTAGGGATGTTGTAAATGCTGCGGCTGAGGAGCTTAGTAAGCTTGCGCCGATTGAGGTGTATGAGTCTGAGTATGTTCCGAAGCCTCGTATGAAGGGTAGTCCTGAGGAGCTTGTAATTGAGAATTATGACGATGTTTGGACGATTGAGGGTAAGTGGATCGAGTGGATCTTGCAGAATGTCAATTGGGATGAGCATGAGTCAAGGATGTATTTTGAAAGGGTATTGAGAAATGCCGGTGTTTATGACCGACTTAGGCAGATGGGTATAAGAGACGGGGATACCGTCAGTATTTATGATTTGGAGTTTGAGTATCTGGAGTAATAGTTACTGTTCGCACTAAAAAAATCCGCCTACATCAAGCAACATGCCTCGAATTTTTTGCTAGAACGGGTCTTGTTGCCCTACATACGCAAAAAATCCTAGACATACTGCTTGATTACGGCTACCTATGTAGAAATTCCTGAGTGGTACTTTCGATAGATGGCTGGAGTTATCCTTTCGTGTTTCTTAAATACTTTAATATAATATCCCGGATCGCTAAAGCCAAGTTCATCGCTAATTTGGTTGATGGAAAGGTCGGTCTTTTCTAAGAGTTGCTTAGACCATTCCACCTTTTGTAATGATAGAAAATTAGAAAATGACTCTCCGGTTTCCTTAACAAAGAGTCTGCTAAAATGACTGACAGAGATATGGCAAAGTGTTGCCATATCTTTTTGCGTTATGCGTTCGACTTTGTTTTCGGCAATATAATCAAAGGCTGGCTTTAAGACAGAATTTTTGCAGGTCAGGGTTTGGTTGTCGGCGGTCTTGACATAGGCACTTACGACCATATTTCCTAAGTCTTTTTTCAGGCTTTCTACACTACCTACGGGATAGTCGCTTAAGTAGGATGCTGTAGATGTTTCTTTTAGCGGAGATAGTCGTTCGTACATGTCTAATACTAAGTTTTTGTTGACGGCTTCTTCCACAATATAAGCGCATAAATCAAATAGCATTTGTGCTATTGTCTCGACTTGGTTATAAGAAAGAATCGGGATTTCTTCATACATCTGTTTAACGGCTTCTGATTCGAAAGTCGTCGTAATCGGGGATATAAAAATGCGCTCAAGCTGACTTGAGTCTTCGTGATCTGCTAAGCGAATCTGACCTGCCATGACGGCACCAATGTACTGCCCCTGAATCGAAATTGGAATCGCCAAATCGACTATGTTACAGTGGCAAAGGTAGATGAAGGGTGCATTAATGCGAACTGCTTCTAATCCGGCACGGGAATCACATTTTTGACAGATTTTCTCAAGTTTTGGGTCATTGCGCACGTAACGGCAGAAAGCTCGAGGTGCGCTGTGGGTAGTGATTGGTACGCCTTTGTGGTCAATTGTTATGATTGCCAAGTTTGTTACTTGGGCAAGCGAATCTTGAAGCACTTGCCATTTTTTCAAATCTAATATCTTGCCAAGTTCCAAATAAGCGATTTTCACGAGCTCCCTCTCTTTCTGACCGGGCGTGTGCAATTGTGGAAATTACACAACAAACAAAGGTGAAAACTACACATGTTATACAAACTGCAGCAAAGAATTACCATTTGGTAGATACTTGCAAAAATATTACCATGAATTATGGCAAAAATCAAGTCATAGGTTCTGATGGAATATGTGCAAGTTCAAGGTATACTGCCGAGATAGGCATGCTTTATACTCAAAAAGTTGTATTTTTGAAAAATAAAATGTGCAATATATGAATTATAACGAGGAGGACGTTCTATGAGAAAAGCATTTATCAGTCCATTAAAGTATGTGCAAGGGGAAAATGAATTACAAAATCTAGGGTATTTCGTAAAGACCTACGGCACATCTGCACTGCTCATCGCAAGCGATGAGGATGTGGAGAGGGTGCGGGTACAGTTAGATTCTACAGCTGCAAAATTTGGTGTGTCATTTGTGTCAAGTAATTTCTGTGGCGAATGCTCTCGTGTTGAAGTTGAGCGCCTTATCAAAGTTGCAAAAGAAAATAGCTGTGATTGCATCATAGGCTTAGGTGGCGGTAAAGCTATTGATGCGGCAAAAACCGTAGCACAAGGTGATAACTTGATCATCGTACCCACTATTGCGGCAACGGATGCGCCGACCAGTCACTCCGCAGTGCTATATACGCCGGATGGTGCATTTGACGATTATGCTTACTTCAAGCAAAGTCCGGATGTGGTGATGATCGACACAACAATTATCGCAAATGCTCCTGTTCGCTTTTTGGTTTCGGGAATGGGCGATGCGCTTGCCACATACTTTGAAGCAAGAGCATCATCTGCATCTTATTCAAGAGTAAACGCAGGGCTTCCATGTGGTGGCGGTGAGGGCGATATACAGCCTGCAATGGGTACGCTGACTGCCAATATGATGGCGGAGCTGTGCTATCAAACTCTGCTTGCTGATGGTCCGGCGGCAAAGAAAGCTTGCGAAGCAAATGCTGTAAGTAAATCTTTAGAGAATATCATCGAAGCTAATATCCTCTTATCCGGCTTGGGATTTGAATCTGCAGGACTTGCGGCGGCTCATGCTATACATAATGGACTTTCTGCATTAGAGCCTACTCACGACTACTATCATGGGGAGAAAGTAGCTTTTGGCACACTGGCACAATTGGTACTTGAAAATGCAGATGCGGAAGAAATTAATGAAGTGCTGGAATTTTGCTATTGCGTCGGACTGCCAATCTGCCTGGCGGACATCGGCATAACCAAAATCACAGACAAAGAGCTTGCAGAAGTGGCAGAAAAATCTTGTATCCCTGAAGAATCAATCCACTTTATGCCTTTCCCTGTTAAAGCCGACGATGTAGTTGCAGCTATAAAGGTGGCAGATGCTATGGGCGTGGCATTTAAAAAAGCGAAACACTAGGTAACCGCTGATCAAATCAAGCTCCTCGATAATTAGACGTTCAGGTTGTAATAGAATAATTTGTGATTGAATTTTAAAAGGAGAAAAAGAAAAATGAGCAAAATATTGAAAAACGCAAGCTTGAAATGGCTGTGCATTGCCATTTGTTTGATTATTCTTGGCAGTTTTTTTGCTGGGATGTTCAACACGTCATTCTACAGTGTCAATGTTTCCAGGGTTTCCTTTGAAACTGAGCGTGGCACACTTACCGGTCTGCTCTATATGCCAAACAACATGGCTGCCGGCGAGCAGCGCCCCGTTATAGTAACAACCCACGGCTATCTAAATTCAGCTGAAATGCAGGATTTAACGGCTATCGAACTTTCCCGGCGTGGATTTATCGTCCTTACTTACAGCATGTACGATCACGGAGAATCTCGCTGGGATGCTGATATACCTGTGGGCGGTCAGTTTGGCACTTTCTGGATTCAAGCGCAATGGGATGCGGTGCAGTGGGTCGCAGCGCAGCCTTGGACACTCTTTGACGGTGACGGCAACGCAATGATTGGCGTTACAGGGCACTCTATGGGCGGATTTTCTAGTGTACTTGCAATGTTTTGGGACGAGATTGCATCCCTTCAAACAGGCAATCGTCTAGTCTATACCGCTTTACCGGTTGCCGCAGATATGGTCTTTGCAGGACTATTTACAGGTCAATCGCAAGACAATCTTCTTGCAGCAATGGGCGACCGGACTGTCGGTTTTGTTGCTGCGCTTTACGATGAATTTTTCTTCAACGACCCTGCGGCTCAAGCTGCAGCGGGTGGTCAGGTTAAGCGCTCTTATTGGCCGGAAGTTGCGGCAGGCATGAACTTCCTTGGTCTTGATCCGGAAGGTCCTCCCGGTCAGAACAATCTTTGGTATCAGGCAACAACCGAGCCGTTTATGCTTGAGGATAACCCCGTGCGTGGACCTCAAACCGGAAACAGGATAATCTACACACCAAGTGAAATCCATCCGTGGAATCACTTCTCTGCTACAACTGTTAATTATATTCTTGGTTTCTTTGAGACTACAATGGGCTTCCCAAATGCCAATGCCCCTACCGGTCAAATTTGGCAGTGGAAAGTAGTATTTAACTTCCTTACATTAATTGGCTACTTTATGCTGATTATACCGCTTGCAGGGCTGGTGCTGAAGCTTCCATTCTTTAAACAGGCAGTCACAGAAGAAAATGACCCTGTGCCTGTTGGTGAAGGCCCGCAGGGCAAGACCATTATGTGGCTTGTAGTTGCCCTTGGCTCTATCATACCGGCGGCTCTTGTAACTACACTAATGGAGCGACGAGAAGCCTCACTTGATAACCTCGGTATTGCGGCATTGGTACTTGGTGGCGTGTTCTTGCTTATTGGTATTCTTTCTCTTATCACGGCAAAAGGCGAGAGTGGGCGCAAAGTAATCGGTTGTGGTGGTATAGTTGTCGCTGTAATCTTGGGTGGAATATGGCTTATTGCTTCTAACCCGGACAGTATTGTGGATTTAAGCGGATACTTTATGGCACCGGCGGTTAATACAATCGCATACTGGGCAGTGATGTCTGCGGCTATCGCACTTCTGATTATGGCTATAATGTTCTTCTTTAGCAAGAAACATCTAGGAGCTGGTCTTCGTAATTACGGCATCGTAGCAAGCCCTAAAGCAATTGTTGCCAGCTTATGTACAGCAATTGTTGTTGTTGCGGGGCTGTATATTCTCTTGGCATTGATGCTGGCAATCTTCGTAGTAGATGGCAGAATTTGGACTCTTGCGATTCGAGGCATATCATGGGAAGGCTTCCTTGCTGCACTACGCTATATGCCGATATTCCTAGCATTCTACTTTGTTAATACCATCGCAATCAA
>Ga0123355_10001466_pt1 | contig 32817 bp, 19 predicted proteins | sample TergutEmb28metaG_3_FD_89872 | JGI IMG/M metagenome (GOLD analysis project Ga0123355, IMG submission 89872) | Embiratermes neotenicus P1 segment gut microbial communities from Petit-Saut dam, French Guiana - Emb289 P1 | ecosystem: Host-associated > Arthropoda: Insects > Digestive system > Gut ...
CAAGGCTTCCCACAGATCGTCGCGGTCGTCGGCATCGTCGCGGCCTGCGATCAGGTCAGCCGCTTCGTCCATTGCTTCATCCAGCGCGTCGAAGTTCGGACGCGTCGGACGCTCTACGGGGACTAGACCCGCTTGTGCCGCGATCAATGCAACGCGCGCCGCATCCACTTGCGCTTGCGTCGATGCCGGGGCCGCTAAGACAGTTTGCGCCACACCCAATGCGTCTGTGAAGGCCTCCCAACTCGCTTCCGTGTAATTCGCTTCATTGCGCAGCGAGGCTTGATCTATGGCTGCCTGCAAGGCCGCGCGGTTGACCGGTATGGGATCTGATACCCGTACCAGTGCCACTATGGCACCGGCCAATGTGGCCGCCGCAGCATCTACCTCGGCCTGTGTTGTCGGGTTTGCTAAAACTGCTCTTGCATCGGCCAGCGCCTTGGCAAAGTCTTCCCAGCTCCCCTCTGTGTAGTCAGCCTCTCGGCGCAGTCCGGCCACGATTTCTGTTATTTGCAGGGGTAGGAGATTGAGAGGCCGCGGTGTCAGGGTTACATGGACCACAAGCGTACTTTCTGCACTGCCGCGCGTTACGACCACGTCGAACGCTCCGTCGATTGCCGGCTCACCATACAGAGGACGAACCGCCGTAATGGTAATCTCGCCGGTATCTTGGTCAACCACTGCCGTGACACCCGGCGGCAAGTCACTCGTATCAAGCGCAATCTCACCTGTTACTGTGCCGCCAATGCTTGTTGTAGCTGTGGGATTTTCGTCATCGACTGCTACCCTCCTCGGACTGAGGGCGAGTGAGAAATCTGAGAAGAACGGATCCCAATGGTTGCCTGAGGCTATGAGCATCGAGAAGAAGTTGATGTACTCGGCAAAATAGTTGATCGTTTGCCTATGTGACCTTGCGTACGTCCAGCCTGCGTCCAGCCATTCCTGCGGTCCGAATACAGACGCCGTTACCAGGAAGGGACTTGTGAAGCTGGGATCGCCCGGGCCTCTCTGGTCACCCTGGCTGCGTACCGGATTCGCCAGCCACTCTGAATCGTACAGTTTCGGCCTTCCATCGAGCAAATAGCCGAATGCAATCTGCGTGGGGTCATTGCCTGTCGATACCGCGCCAAAGGTATTGAGCGGTCTGACCACACCATCTTTGAAGCTGAAATCTCTCTCTGCATCGGCCCAATCCGCATGTCTCGGCGGTATGCTTGGTATCATGGTGTCGCCGTCCATTAAGATCTCCAAGCCGAAGCGCCAAGGTGTGCGTGCAGAGTTCTCGTTGTAGATATGATCGGTATAATTGCCTTCCAGAATACTGCCGCCAGTGAACCTGTTTCTGATGTTCCATGTCCCGGAGGCGCGGCCAGCCGCATTTTCAAGAGAGGTGAAATCAGGAACCAGGCCGGTTCTGGGGCCGATGATAGCGGCGCCATTGACTGTTGGGTGCGTGGGCTGTGTCGCCTCCTGAATCTTGACTTGCTGCCGTAGGGCGTCAAGAGAAACGTCTATCACGCGTTGCCAGTCGTGATGGGGCTGCGGTGTGCCGCCTGCCGGAGTGAAGGTGGCGTTTAGTCCGTCGGCGAGGCTGTTATCCGGCACGAATCCTTCCTCACGTGCTTGCTTGATTGCATATTCGAAGGCTCTGAGCGTACCGATTACCATGTCAGAATTGCGCGTATGATTTGTCGCATTTCCTTGCCAGTCACCGAACCTGAGATGGAATGTAGGTGTGGGGCCGCCCCAGCTCACAGCTGAGAACCACATGTCGTTTATCATGTTTATGGCTTTTTCCCAATAGTTGAATACAAAGCCATTATAGTTGACCTCACGGCCCCATTGCGCGGTGGCGAGCAGAAGCGCGTAGGCCATATCCAGACAGCCGTCTGCCGCTGAGGTTGTGCCGCCCTGTGTTTGCGTTCGCCCGCCGCCAGTCATTTGACCCGGCCCCGGCACGTTGCCAACGGTTACAGCCTGAGACGGTGTATTAATCGTCCAAATATTCGGGCTGCTGTGACCGCCAAGCGTTCCGGGGGTTCTGAAGAAGTTTTCGCCGTTCCGGTAGATCTGCTCCCAGGCCATATGATGGCTTCTCAGGTTGCCGGAGCCGGGAAGTCCGTTGCCTGTGTTAGAACTTCTCCAGTACTCGAGTGAACGGAGCATCGCATTGAAGTAATCTTTGATGGAGAGCTGCTGGCCGTCGAATATCGCCAGATTGTGTCTGGCGTATTCGTTGCCCAGGAAGTGGTGATCATTCCCTGCCATGAAGGCGAGCATCATCATGCCGTAGCCCATAGATTCAGAGGTTGTGACCTGATATTGTGTCGCGCCGCCGTCATACTCGCCGAGGCCTGTGCCATGCCGCAAAACCATCCGGAAGGTGTCTATGGTTTGATAGTCCGGATGCGGATCAATGGCAAAGTCCTTCAGGATATACCTGAACTGATTGATGACGTCCTCGTTCATCTGATCCAGCGTGAAGTTGGAAGGCCTGAAGTTCCATTCTTCCAGTTCAAAGTTGCCCGTCTGCGGGAATGGCAGATTGGAATCGTACGGTGTCCTCGGCGTATCCACTCTTACATGGAGCGTCACGTCGCCGCGGAAGGGGTTAACGCCCCGGATACTTCTGTCCACATTGTCCGGGCTGCGTCTTAAGTGCTGCCCGATGTGGTCGCAGAACCTGCCCATCCAGTAGTTATGAGGGCCGCCATCCCAATAGTTATCCACGCCGACTTCAACCTCAGCTCTGCCCGGCTGCCGGATGAAAATGGGGATTGTGTATTCAAATATCGCTGTGTTAGCGGTCCTTACCAGCGGTGTCTCCCAAGGCATGACTTGCACGTCTCTTGGATTCGGTGTTAACCCGTGTCCGCCTGTTGATCTCGTCGGCCAGAACAGGCCTCGGATGTCGATATCCCAAGCGGTCAGATCCAAGTGATCAATACATCCGTCAAATACGATTGTCAACTCCGTTGATGTAGCCGTATTTGCCGTGCCGTTCGCCGCTACGCTCAGCACGGTTACGTCCGGCGGGAACGGAGTCAAATCTACATGGACTTCAAGCGTTGCGCTTGCGTTTTGATAGGTCACCACCAGATCAAAGGTTCCGGTGATTGCCGGTTGTCCGTGATCGGGGCGGACGCCGGTCAGGGTAATCACGCCGGTCGTTTGGTTAACCGCAGCGGTAACGCCTGTCGGCAAGTCGCTTGTATCGAGCGTAATCGTACCGTCGTCTATGCCGTCAACAATGGACGTGACTGTGCGATTTGCATCGTCGATTGTCACGCTTGCCGGCGTGAGGGTGATTGGCGGTGCGACGGGCTCCCAACGGGCGATGAGTGTCATGTTCGCCCTGATCGGTGTTGTGGCGAAGTTGAAGGGTTCCGTCGCGGCGTCGGATGCAAACCAATCGTCAAAGACATAGTCCGGCCTTTGTGGGTCCGCCGGTCTAGCAGCAAATTCGCCGTCTACAATCATCTGGTCAGCCATCTCTGTGCCGCCGCCTGAGTTGAAATCGACAAGCCACAGAGGCAGATTGCTGATTGTCAGCACGGAGGATCTTTGCAGGTCATCCCAAGAGATAACGAGATCGAACTGATCATTGCTTGAGTGCCAATCGATAAACCGATTCGTAATGTTCACCCCATCCAGATATGCGTGCGGGGCTTGCATCATAATTGCGCCGGTTCCTGTTCTGAATACGATATTCGAGCCGTACGGTATGCGGAAGTGTCTGGTCTGTGTGTTGACATTTCCTGCGTCTGTCACATGCACGTAGGCCGGTGTCAGGTGGGTAAAGGGGTTACCAATCGGATCCGCATCGTTATTGTCCCCGCCCGGCGGCGTATACGTGACGACCTGAATCGGTGTGCTGTGGCCGCCGGCAAAGTCAACGCGGAGCCATGTATAGCTGCTGTAAACCTCAACTGCGGTCAACCTCCAGTTGGGGAGCGCGTCTCTTGCCGATGAGAACGGCGAACCGACAGTCCCGGTGTTGTCGCTGTTGTCTCTGCCGTGGATCGTGGACGCCGTCATACGGCCCTCGAGAGAGAAGCGGATGAAGCGTGCCGTTTGTGCCTCTAAGAAAATAATGTTTTGCATCATCGACTGCGCGCTTGTGTTGTCGTAGGTGGCAACATCCTGCGGCTGCGCCGCATCACGGACGCGGCTGTTGTTTACAGGGACAAGTCTCCAGTCGGTACCGTTGTCTGAAACTTCTACCGTGATGAAGTCCGGAATACCCGATGACATTCTCGTGGCGGCGGTTGTGTTTCCGGTCACATACTGGCCGAAGCGGGTCATAACGCGGTCAAAGGTCTGCGTTTCGCCCAGATCGACGCGGAAACCGCCTTGCGCTGGCGTAATGTTCATCTGCCCGAGAAGGCTGGAATCAATGACCGTAGTGCCTCTGTTTGCCAACTGCGTCGCGTTGTTATAGATGTTGGCAGCGGTCGGCACCCGCATTACGGTATCGTGGTTTTCGAAGTTGTCACCGCTCATACCCGTTGCCAGCTGGCGGCCTCTCGACAGGCTGGTTGTGGCATACGGTGTGCTGGTGGCATTGCCGGCGCCGGTCTGGCCGATTGGATTAAAGGGGTGATAGATGTTGCCCGGACGGGTTGCCCTGTCACCGATTAGGTTGTTGAAGACTTCTACCCGAATGGCCGCTACGGGCCCGTCAATGACTTCCCGCAGATGCCGAATGGTGATGGTGCGGGTCTGACCCGGGAAGAGTGTGATCATGTTATCGCTGTAGACAACGGGGGTCAGCCTCGTCGCTTCTGCGTCGGAGTAAGACTTCACATTGATGCCGTGCGCGATGTGGAGGGTGGGGTTGTGGATCGTCACATCTTGATAGATGTGGTGCCCGACAACCTCGTGATCGTGGATGGCCACTTGAAGCTCCACTTCCGGCAGGGTCCGCAACTGGGTCCAATCCTGCGTCTGTGCGGCGCCGCCGCGCTGCCAGCTCGATGTGCCGGACGATACGCTCTCTTTGCGGGAGATGGCATATGTGTTGTAGGCTACCACGGTGCCGTCTTCGTCTTTGAGCTCAAGGCGCATGAAGTAAACATCTGATGTCGGTGCGATGAGAGAGGCGTCGACCTGTTCGGGTGTCCATACTCTCTGGATCCCGAGGTTGCCCGCCGGGTCAATTTGTCCGCTCTGGTTGTTGCCGCGCGCGGGATAGCTGTAGGTAACCGGCGTGAAGATCGACGTGCGATACCAATCGGCCCCGTTGCGTACGCTTGGGTTAAAGCCGATGGTTCTCTCGATAAATTCATCGTAGGGGATGATGAGGTCACTACCTGTATGTCCGGAAAGTGCGGCGGCTTCCGCATGCGACATCCGGTTGCCGATGGCATCAGCCACGACATCAACCGCTTGGGTCATGGGTTGGTTGATGATGTTGGCGTCAATGTCATACAGGGTCAAGCTTGCTGTCAGCGTACCGATGTCCTCGCGGTTGTAGTTGCCGACCCAAATTTCTTTCGAGAAGGGGTTGCGCATGATATGTACATCGGAGTTGCCCTTGGCGGAGCCGAATGTGGAGCCGTGGGGGTTGTTATAGAAGTCGAACTGGTTCCACATGATGGTCGGACGTACGCCGTTGGTCATCCAGTTGATGTAGCCTGTGGCCGTGGAATAGCGGTGCATACTGAGCGCCTCATGGATGGCGCGCATTTTTTCATACTGCATCAGCTGCACTTGCGAGACCCACTCTTCCACGGTGTCCGCGCCGCCGAAAGAGTTGTCTGTAAAGGTGAGCATGGCATCGATGTGGTCAAAGTGGCCGTTACCGCGCGCCGCGTGATAGTTCCACATGCCGTAGTTGCCGGGGCCGGTGCCATCGCCCTGGTGTCCGCGGTTCTTCGGCCAGAGATAGTCTTCGGGAATCATTCGTCTCAATGTCTCAATCATGGGCACACCCGCGCCGCCGTGACCTTCGGAGATGAAACCGTAGGTGCCGCGCGCCTGGCCGCTGACAATTGAGCCGGTTCCGGCGTTATCCTTTGAGGGAATCGAAGAGAAGTAGAAAGTCGGCACGACGGAGTCGTAGGAGTGCTGCATTTCCAGGCCGCCGTGGCTGCCGACGATATCCGAGAAGCCGCCGTGTCCCGGTGCGGAGCCGCTGGGTATGCTTATGGCATGGTCATAAAATCTGAGTCTGCCTTGAATCTCCTGCAGCCGCATCGCAGCGACGAATGAGGAATGCGACGCATCCCTTCCTTGCCCTGTTCCGGTGAACCGCTGAAGCGGTTGCGTACCGGCAGCGTTTCCGCGGCTGCCGTCTTTGGTGTAGTCACTGCCGTTCATCCAGGCAAATAGGCTCGGGTGACGGCGCATACTGCGGACTTGAGAATAGGTGCCTTCATAGACGATGAAACGCTCTACATCGGCCCATGTCCCCGTGTCGGCCTCATGGCGGTCACAGCACATGTATCCGCTCAGCAGCAGAACGCCGTACTCGTCCATCAGATCATACAGGTGGTCGTTCCAGAACTTGCCTTCATCACGGAAGGCGTTATAGCCCAAGGCCATGATCGATTCTAGAAACAGCCTGTCATCCAGCGGGTCTTGTCTCATATAGAGATCTGTCGGGGTAGTGCCGCCGCCGAGGATCATGATGGGATGGTGGTTGATAAAGGTCTGTGCCATGATGCCGATGCTGCTCGCGCTATATTTGTTCATCTCGACAGTAAACTGCCGGATGCCGAAGCGGTGCACCATGGAGTCGGACGCCCTGCCCCCTACGGCCGTGATGGGGACAAAGCTATACTCGATTCGGTAGAGGGGCTGCTCCCCGGCCCCGCGGGACCACCAGAGATGCAGATCATCACCCGCGAATCTCTGCACGGGCAGAGGCACTTCCCAGTTGTTCGCATAAGGGGGAAGTGTAACCGGAGTCGTTGTCTGGAAGGTTCTCATGGGTGCGCCTACCATGTCAGGATCGTCCGGACCCCACACACGTGCGACGACATTGCCCGTAACCGGGACCCCGGTCATGTTGATTGCGTCGATAAAGAAGTGCGCGTCTGCGTAGTTGCCCGGGCCGGTCTCTCTGCCGCCTGCGACTTCAAAGGAGGCGAAGGGGTTATCGAGCCGGACGGCATCGGTGATGACTAGGTTTGCGGAGTAAGAAATCCCCATCATACGGTCACGCGGGGTCATGTGCCAGTCATGTAGGTTATAGTTAAAGTCCTGAGAGCGGTCGCCGCGCTGTACCTTCACGCGTATGGTGTTTGTGCCCGCTTGCAAGTGTTCGGTTACGTCCAGCGAGTAATGGCGGAAGGCGCCCTGGAAGTCGTGTTTCCACTCGTCCCAACTGCCGCGGTGCGCGGTGCTGGTACCGTTGCCCCAAGCGGTTCCCCCTGGCCACGATGTTACGTCGCCGGTGGCGGGGTCACGGACGGGTTGATTCCCGGGCCAGCTGCCGCCGGGGAAGTTTGCTGAAGGATTCGGCGCGAAGCTAAAGGGAGGCCGTATCTCTGAATAGGCGGGCCAGCCATGGAACGCTCTCGGCCCGGGGGTCGCGCCGAGGTTCGTACCGAAGCCGGCACCGGTAAGTATGAGGGCGTGGTTGGGGTGTACACCCACACCGCCGGTGTTGCCGAGGGCGTCGGTCACGGAAGGATCGTTTGCGCCCATACCGGCGGGAGTCGGGAATATCTCCAGCGTACCCCAGCGGTTATGGAGCTCTTCCAGCTCGACGACATTGGGGCGGGTGTTGAAAATCTGTACGCCGTTGACAAAGACTTCGGCGGTGTAGTTGAGACCGCGGAAATTCAGTGTGGCATGGCGTCCGGCGGCGACATCCGCCGCGCTCAGCGTAAAGTCTTTGCTGTACCACCAGGGGATATCGAAATCATTAGGCGGCAGCGTTCTGTTGATATTGTAGTTTTCATATAAGCCGTCGGGTCCTTCCAAAAACAGATGCTCATACAAGCCGTAGGACATCAGGTTGCCCATGACCGTGCCGGGGACTCTTGCGGGGAGCCACTGGCTTGTGTCGGTGGCCGGATTTACACCTGCAGCGTGCGGAACCGGTGCCGGCATCCGGCCGGCCAGCGAAACACCATTGAACAGGCCTGTCGCGCCCGGCACCAGATAGGTCAGCGTATGCTCGGAGAGCGTATGCAGAGTTTCGCCGCGCAGGTCGCCTGTGCGGAGCAGTTGCAGACCGTTCCTGTGTAGAGCAATCCAGTTGCGCATCGCTTCCGGTCCGCCGAATGCTGCGGTGACACCGGCTGCGGTCAGTGCATGTCCGCCGCCGAGTCCCGTGCCGCCGGTTCCGATTCCCGGTGTGGCGGGGACTGCGGTTCCGGTATTCAGCCACTCTAACAGCGCATCCAATTGGGGCGCGGTTAGGGTAACACTGCCCAGACGCGGTGTTACATCTGCGGACGTTAGGGCGCGCACCGGCTGACCTAAGCCCGCAGCCTCCGCGAGCGCCGATTGCGGCGTCGGAACCGTCAGCATATGCTCCACGCCCGGGGCGATACGCCAGTCAGTGGCGTTGAAGTCAATTGTTCTGCTGTTGGAGCCCGCCGGACGGAAGGTTGTCATGCTCTGCGGCGTTATGGCCGGCGTTCTGCCGGCCGGCCACGGGCGTGCAACCACGTTCGCCGGCTCGATTGGTACAGATGCCTCGTTCGGCGGCGCAACGGATTCTGCCGCTGTAGTTGCCTCCACCTCTGCAACTTCGCCGTCCGCTGCCATAGCCGTGCCGCCAAACAGGCCGGCCACCATGAGGATACATAGGAGTAAGCATAGTGGTCTTCTCAGCAGGTTTTTGGTAAGGTTCTTCATGGGATAGGCACTCCTTCAGTAAATATTTGTTTTTGATTGATGTTCGAACCTCGATGCCTGTTCCATATCCTCCTTTCAACCGACAGCGTTCTATGTCAATATGCCAATATGTTAGGGCGTGGGGAATTACGCTGATTTAAACTTGTTTCCCCAGAGGAAACAAGAAACCCTTCCGTGCGTTTCCCCACTGCCATATGTTATAACATATTGACATAGTTGAATTGTATTACTGTGCTGGTTGTTTAGCGCAATAATTATCATATTACTCCAGCCAAAATGTAGTTTATCACAAAAAATAAGCCTCGTATATCGTAATATGGGAAAATCATTCCGATTCTACGTTTCATATAGATTGCAAGCGATTTATTGTGCATTTAGCACAATAAATTCGCCGGCTTTGTGTATCAAAAAGTGGGGCTATAGCAAAATAGAGCCGCCCCGGTGCATATATATAGTCGTCAACTTTGCATTGCGGAACATGGCGCTGCAAATCCTGCTCCGCAACTATAAAAAATATATCTGGAACATAATGGTTCCGCATTACGTCAGATAAGCTGGCGATGTTATACGGCAAAGCCATTTTAGCTATATACATAAAACATCGCGCCGGAATTGCATTAATTGCAATAGTATGATAGAATAAGTCGACATAATTAGGCGCGATTCTGGAAAGGGAAACGAAATATGACGCAAAGAAGAGGTCCATATTACGCGAGATCGAATCGTATCAGTAAAAACATTGGGTTCCTATTATGTGTAATCCAACTGTTTGCGACAATTGGATTTATTATGGTGTTGTCTCAACTCAACATGTTGCCTATGGGATTTTTAGTTGTCTTATCGGGCGTATCGGCTATCTTTTGGCTAATTCCGTTGATCGGACATGTGGTATCCAGGAAAAGAGCCATTGCGGTGAAAGTGGTCAGTGTTCTGATGATATTGATTCTATTTACCGGGATATACTTTGCGCAACAGTTTGGCAGCGCGCTCAGAGGCTTTAGCGGGGACGGCAGGACAACCATGATCGACAATGTGGTCGTAGCGGTGCTCGTTGACGATCCGGCAGAGTCCTTAGAGGACGCGAGGCACTATACCTTTGGCGTACAATATGTAAGCGAGGGTGAGAGTATCCGGGAAGCCATAGACGAGATTAATGCGACGCTTGGCACAACGGTTGTGGAAAGAGAATACGGGGGTTTGTTCGAACAAATAGAAGGGCTGTTGGCTGGTGAAGTGCAGGCGATTATCTACAATGAAGCGTTTCAAACCGTCTTGGACGAAATTCGACCGGAATTTTTAGATGAAATCAGGGTAATCGCTGTCATACAAACCGTAACGGAGCTGGACAGCGCTGCCGTGGACATCGAAATCGCCGATGAAAGCTTCGCTGTTTTCATTAGTGGAATTGATGTATTTGGCGCAATTGAGACCAACGGTCTCAGTGATGTCAATATGTTGATGGTCGTGAATCCCGTCACGCATCAAATCCTGTTGATCAACACGCCACGTGATTATTATATCCCCTTCCCGGGTATTACCGGCGGACAACGCGACAAGCTTACACATGCCGGCATCTATGGCGTGCATGCCTCCATGGATGCGCTTTCAGCGCTGTACGGCGTTGACGTCCCCTTTTATGTTAGAGTGAATTTCACATCGTTCATCGATATCATTGACGCATTGGATGGTATTGATGTGTATTCCCAGCGCGCATTTACGACCAGTCTGGGTATGCCTGTATCGCAGGGGATTAACCGTTTTAACGGCACCCAGGCCTTGGAATTTTCACGAGAGCGCTTCAATGTTGTAGGCGGCGATATTGGGCGCGGGGCCAATCAACAGGCGGTCATCACGGCGATTTTGAGAAGGGCGATGTCACCGGCCATTTTGCGCGGGGCAAATTCTATACTGAACAGTGTCGAAACAGGTATGGACACAAATATGAGTTATGAGCAGATTCAAACCTTAATTCGCAACCAGTTGAGCGACTCTCCCGCTTGGAATATCAAATCTATGGGCGTAGACGGAGAGTTCAGCATGTCAACAGAGTGTTTTTCCATGCCGGGCTGGGAACTTTTTGTAATACTGCCGGATCAGGCCTCCATTGATTTGGCCAAAGAACAAATTGCCGCTCTGCAACGGGGTGAAATTTTAGAGGACGCAGAACTTTTGCAATAAAGCAGGAAATATGATAGATTACTCCTGCACTTAAAAGGTAGGAAATTGTTTTATTGTGTTTCCCCCGCCGCAGGCGGGGGAAACACAATAAAAATTCCTGTAAAAAGGGCAATGGACAAGCACAGGGATAAAACTACTTTTTCCCTTCCGCCATAGGCGGAGGAGAGAAAGTGATTCCACGCCCGTTAAAGAGATAGAATCAAAGGAAAATGAGCATGTTCATAAAGAAAATTTGTTTGGTATTATGGAAATCAATATTCGTTCTTCAAGATATAATCTATATTAATCTAAGCTCCTTTTTGGCGCTGTGGGTCAGATTCAATATGGACTTGTCCGCCGTTCCGCCTGAATTTATAGATGCGGTCCTAAGTGTAGCAGTTATTAATACGGTCGGGACAGTGTTTATATTCGCTTTATGTAAGCTGTACACGAGTCTATGGCGCTATGCGAGCACGAAGGAACTGCTCTTTATTATTCAAGCGTGTTTTGGCTCTCTCTTGCTGAATATGTTAGGCTACAGTCTAATGGGCCAGCCCATTTTCCGAAGTTATTTTGTAATTTATATTACATCCTTATTCTTTCTTGTCGGCATGAGCCGGTTCTTTTTTCGTTTTGCCAAACTGTTCCGCCCATCAAATGGCAGGCAGCGCGCTGCCCGCGCCATGATTATTGGCGCCGGGGAGGCCTGCAGTGTGGTCATGAATGAGCTGGAGCAAAGCAAGAACCTGAATACAAAAGTATGCTGTATTATTGACGATGATTTCAGGAAGCATGGCACCCGAATTCACGGCGTCAAGGTTGTAGGCGGTCGTGAGCGTATTTTGCAGAGTGCAGAAAAATATAAAATCACGGAAATCATTGTGGCAATTCCCAGTATCAGCCAGAAGGAACGGCAGGAACTGCTCACAATTTGCCAGCAGGTGGCAAATTGTGAGTTAAGGGTGTTGCCGGGTGTATACCAGCTCGTACGCAATGAATTCAACGTGAGCAAATGCCGCAAAGTAAGGATCGAAGATCTCTTAGAGAGAAATGTAGTTGAGCTAACAACTGAGAAAATTGGCCGCTATATGTCCGGGAAATCTGTGCTTGTCACCGGCGGTGCCGGCAGCATTGGCAGTGAGTTGTGCCGACAGATCGCGGCCAATGGTGTGCGGCAACTCATTATTTTTGATATTTATGAAAATAATGCGTATAGCCTCCAGCAAGAACTGAAAAGCACCTATTCTAATTTGGATCTCGTCGTTCTAATCGGCTCTGTGCGCAATGGACGTAAATTAAACAACATTTTTGCAAAATATCGCCCCAACCTTGTGTACCACGCCGCTGCGCATAAGCATGTGCCCTTGATGGAATACAGCCCAAATGAAGCAATCAAGAACAATGTATTTGGTACATATAACACTGCGTTAGCGGCCGCTCGCTATGGGGCAGAGCGGTTTGTTTTGGTGTCTACGGACAAAGCTGTAAAACCTACCAATATCATGGGTGCCAGCAAACGTATCTGCGAAATGGTAATGCAACTGTTTAATAACCGTTCTAACACGGAATATGTGGCTGTCAGATTCGGCAATGTACTGGGAAGTAACGGTAGTGTTATCCCCATATTTCAGAGACAAATTGAAGCCGGCGGGCCTGTAACCGTGACACATCCCGATGTGACGCGGTATTTCATGACAATCCCTGAAGCGGTTTCATTGGTATTGCAGGCGGGGGCCGATGCCAAGGGCGGGGAAATATTCGTTCTTGATATGGGACAAGCCGTTAGAATTAAAGATTTAGCCGAAAAGCTAATCCGTCTGTCAGGATTTACGCCGGATGTGGATATTGAGATCAAATATACCGGTTTGCGCGCCGGGGAAAAGCTCTATGAAGAGCTCTTGATAGATGCGGAAAACCTGTTGCGCACAGAAAATGAGTTGATTTTCATAGATAAACCAATCGAATTTGATGAAAATGAGTTTTTGCTTGCGCTCGAACGACTCCACAGCGCGGCATATAACGAAAGTGATTCGATTAAACAACTGGTGCGCAGCATTGTTTCGACCTATGAGATAGATCTGAAATGTGAACCGCCTCCCCAAGCTATGTTACAGCAAGTAGAGTTTGCAGACGTCGGTGTCGATTTCCAAAGCGATACGCTGTCAGACTGCATGCAGAAGCTGGAGAGTATAAGCTGATTTAAATTTGTTTTCCCCCGCCATAGGCGGGGGAAAACAAGAAATCTAAGTAATGTCGTTGGCCGCCCCCCAATTCTGGGGCGTACCAGCGAAGAAGGAATCACCCCGTGTCCCCGCTGGTAGCGTGGAGAAAATGTGGAAAACGAATTCTAAAAGGAACACGATCAAATTCTGAAATAGATGTCAGGCAGAAATACTTTAAGTTGGGGGAGAAGTCATGTTTGGGTCAAAAACCTTATTGATAACCGGCGGCACAGGCTCTTTTGGAAACGCAATGTTAAAACATTTTCTGTTTACGGATATTGGTGAAATCCGGATTTTCTCTAGGGATGAGAAGAAGCAGGATGACATGCGGCATTTTTATCAAGAGCGCTATCCAAAAGAAAGCGATAAAATCAAGTTTTATATTGGAGATGTCCGCGATGCCGACAGTGTCCGCAATGCCATGCATAGAGTGGACTATATCTTTCACGCCGCAGCACTGAAGCAGGTCCCGTCCTGTGAATTTTTCCCCATGGAGGCCGTAAAAACTAACGTAATCGGTACGGAAAATGTATTGACGGCTGCGATTCAATTTGGGGTAAAAAAGGTGATCTGTCTCTCCACCGACAAAGCCGCCTATCCTGTAAACGCAATGGGCGCGAGCAAAACTATGATGGAAAAGGTCGCGGTCGCCAAATCGCGCACAGTGTCTGCCGAGCAGACATTGATCTGCTGTACACGTTATGGTAATGTGATGGCTTCGCGCGGCAGTGTAATTCCGCTTTTCGTGGAACAGATCAAAAGCGGAAAGCCGCTCACGCTGACGGAACCGTCCATGACTAGGTTTGTTATGAGCCTAGAGGAATCCGTGGACTTGGTTCTGTTTGCTTTCTCCAATGCGGAGTCCGGTGATATCATGGTGCAAAAAGCGCCGGCCTGTACGATTGGAACCTTGGCCGAAGCAATAAAGGCCCTGTTTCATTCTGACAATGAGATCCGGGTAATCGGTATTCGGCATGGTGAGAAAATGTACGAAACACTGTTGACCAATGAGGAGTGCGAAGGTGCGATAGACATGGGGCATTTTTATAGAGTGCCTTGTGACAGACGAGATCTAAACTATGAAAAATACTTTGTGGAGGGCGAACCGGGGCGCGAGAAGCTGAGCGAGTTCAATTCCGCCAATACCGAACTCCTAGATGTTGATCAGGTGAAAGAAAAGTTGTTGTCTCTTCCATATATCAGAGATGAGCTTGCGCAATGGAGGGAGAGCTAAGTTGAAGATACTGGTCACGGGAGCGGACGGATTCGTCGGAAAAAACTTGATTGCTGCGTTGCAGCAACGGAACGATGTGGAAATATTGGCGTATGATATTGCCACAGAGGCCTCGCTGTTGCATACTTATTGTCAAGAGGCGGAGTTTGTGTTCCACTTAGCCGGTGTGAACCGTCCGCAAAACACGGAAGAATTTATGGAAGGGAACTTTGGGTTTGCCTCCACCTTGCTGGATCTATTGAAAACGTATCAGAACACCTGCCCGGTCCTGCTCTCTTCCTCGGTCCAGGCCGAGCTGGACAACCCGTATGGAAAAAGCAAAAAGGTGGGCGAGGACTTATTTTTTGCCTATGCCGCAGAGTCCGTCGCGGCAGTTTTTGTGTATCGCCTTCCGAATGTGTTTGGGAAATGGTGCCGCCCGAACTACAATAGTGCTGTAGCCACGTTTTGTTATAATATTGCGCATGATTTGCCGATTAAGATCAATGACCCCGGCGTCATGATGACCTTGGCCTATATTGATGACGTCGTAGACGAATTTATTCGTGCGCTGGACGGAACGCCCAATCAAGAGGCAAGCGGTTTTTGCCGGGTACCGATCACGCACACAGTGCCATTAGGGGAAATTGCCCATTTGCTGCACACATTTAAGGCGAGTCGTGATGCGCGTAGTATTCCGAATATGGCAGATGATTTTACGAAGAAGTTATATGCGGCATATCTAAGCTATCTACCGACCGATGCGTTCGCGTATCCCTTGCAAATGCATGCGGATGACCGGGGTTCGTTTACTGAATTTATTCGCACGGAAGACAGAGGCCAGGTTTCGGTCAACATTTCTAAACCGGAGATTACAAAAGGAAACCACTGGCATCATACCAAAAATGAGAAGTTTTTAGTCGTATCCGGCTCCGGCGTGATCCGGTTCCGCTCGGTTTTCAGTGATGAAGTAATAGAGTATTTCGTGACCGGCGATCAGTTGCAGGCGGTAGACATCCCGCCCGGATATACGCACAACATTGAAAACTTGGGCGATTCCGACATGGTGACCGTGATGTGGGTCAATGAGGTGTTTGATCCGGCAAAGCCGGACACATATTTTTTAGAGGTGTAATATGCGAAAATTAAAAGTGATGACCATCGTCGGAACGCGGCCGGAGATTATCCGGCTTTCCGCTTGTATCAAAGCTTGTGATGCGTATTTTGACCATATCCTGGTACACACCGGACAGAATTGGGATTATACTTTAAACCAAGTTTTTTTTGAAAACCTGGAACTGAGAGCACCGGACTATTATTTAGAGAGTGTCGGCAATCACTTGGGCGAAACCATGGGCAATATTCTGGCGAAGTCCTATGAAGTAATCGAGAAGGAAGCGCCGGATGCCTTACTTGTGCTCGGAGATACCAACTCTGCGCTCTCCGCCGTTTCCGCGAAACGTTTAAAGGTCCCGATCTTCCACATGGAGGCCGGAAACCGCTGCTGGGACTGGAATGTTCCGGAGATGATCAATCGCAAGATTGTCGATCATATCGCGGATATCAACCTACCTTATACCGAGAACTCGCGCAGATATCTGCTGGACGAGGGGATCGACGGAAAGACCATATTTGTCACCGGGTCACCGATGACGGAAGTGCTGGCGACCTATCAGAAACAGATAGATGAGAGCGATGTGCTGACCCGCTTGGGCCTAGAGCAGGGTCAATATATCCTCGTTTCCGCGCACCGCGAGGAGAATATTGACCACGAAGACAACTTCATGTCCCTGATGAACGCGCTGAACCATATGGCGGAGCTCTATCAAGTACCGATTGTCTATTCTACACATCCACGTGCGCAAAAGTATATCGATGCGCGCCAGTTTGTGTTCCATCCGCTGGTCCGGAACGTGAAACCGTTTGGATTTTTTGACTATAACAAACTACAGATGTCCGCCCTATGCGTACTGTCCGACAGCGGGACGCTCTCGGAGGAGAGCGCCATCCTCGATTTCCCCGGCGTACTGATCCGCACCTCAACAGAACGGCCGGAAGCTTTAGACGGCGGCACCGTCGTCGTGGGGGGCATTACGGATAGGGATGTTGAGCAAGCGGCAGCGCTTGCGATTACAATGAAGCAAGATGGCCATAGGGGAACGTTGCCGAAGGATTATGTGGATACGAATGTTTCGTCGAAGGTAGTGAAGGTGATTCAGAGCTATACGCATATTGTGGATAAGAATGTGTGGATGAAGAGGTAGGAGCTGGTTGGTTTTATGAAAGATTACCCCCATATTTTGGTTGTTTCTCACAACCCGTTTAGCGATACGCAAAATAATGGCAAGACCTTGACCTCGCTCCTTGGCGATTGGCCGAAAGATAAGATTGCGCAAGTTTATTTCTCAAACTTGCCTCCGGACATGACTGTGTGCCAGAAGTTCTTCCGTATACTGGATGCAGATATTTTTAAGAGCATATTTCAAAGACGTCCTTTGCGCACCGGTAGCGTTATAGGAGATGTGGAATACGAAGAATCTAGCCCGGACATAAAAGAGGGTAAAGGCTCGCTAAAGAAAATGCTCCTTGGCATTTTTAGAAAACGGCGGCCGATTGCGATTACCATGCGAAATGCCGTCTGGTCTGTGGGGAAGTGGAAAACGGAGGGGTTTCTTCAGTGGCTGGACGATTTTCAGCCAGATATAATTTTCTTTCAGAGCAGTCATTGCACATTTCCGTATAAAATGGTTGACTTTATACAGAAACGATATAATATCCCCATCATCATGCAGACAACCGATGATTACCTCTCTTCTAAGTTTTCATTAGACCCATTTTTTTGGTGTAACCTCATCTCACTCAGAAAATGGTATGCTAAGTTTGCCCGCAATAGCAGGCTGGTTCTCACGATAGGTGATCAGATGGCAGCGGAATATGCCGCTCAATTTGGAGGGAACTATTATACCGCAATGAACAGCGTACCTGTCCCAGAGGTGTTTACTACACCGCACAGGAATGCAGACGAGCTGCATTTAGTTTACACAGGGAACCTGCATTCGGGCAGATTTCAAACCCTGCGGCTATTGGCACAAAAGCTTTGGAGTATGGGAGATATATTCCAAAAGGCACATATTTCTATTTATTCTTTGATGTCGCCTACTCCAAAGGAACTCGAAAGTATTAGCAGCATGGATAACATTTCATACAAGAGCGCTTTGAAAGACCCGGAAGCTGTGCGGCAAGTTCAGCGAAACGCGGATATTTTGATTCATGTAGAGTCATTCAAGCCGAAAGATAAATATATTACGAGACTTTCAGTTTCAACGAAAATCCCCGAGTATATGGCAAGCGGAACTTGTATTTTGGCAGTTGGGCCCGCAGATGTAGCTTCTATTGCATATATTGCTGAATATGAGGCCGGGTTTATAATAAATGACTTTGACACCTCGGATTTTAATGATACAATCCAAAGGATATGGAGAGGTGAGCAGCGGGAGAAATGTATAGGAAATGCCTATCACCTTGTAAAGGCTAAGCATTCGGTGGAAGAAGTGCGAGAAAAGATTAGAGAGATTGCCTGTGGTTGCGTGTTTATGGGCGATGAGAACTAGGAGGGCTAAGTATGGAAATAAGCGCGGTACGAAAATATAAAATCTTTTCCAATGCTGATATTTTATCAGCCTGTTTTATTTGGCTATGTTTAGTCATGGTAATGTTGCAGCATAGCGTACCGGTTCCGATACCAGGTGTTGACGGTGTACATATATCGCTTTTTGAACTTATCTCTGTTGCGATGTGGTTTTTTTTCGCAATCAAATTAGTACGCCGAAAAGTTGTTTTGACGCGAAGACTTCTTATGATTGGCGGATTGGGGCTGCTGTTGTTGGTTGTATATTTCATTGCAAGTGTGTATAGAGTGCTGACGAGCGGAGATGTCTTTACAAGTTTTTTCGCTATTCGGGCTGTGTACGCCTCGCTCATATTATATTTGTTGATAGAAACCGGATTTATCAAAAAGAAGTATTTAGGATACGCGTTACTGTTCTTTCATACAACGTTTAACCTTGTCTTTATTGTACTTATTATTCTAACGCAAAATATCAGACTTTATAACTTTTTAGGCGTACAAAGTACTACGTTCTACGTGTGCCTCTTATTGGCGCTCGTTCCCTTAAGTTTTTATTATTTAGCGAATGAAAATACGCACTTGCGGCAGAAATACTTGATCATGTTCCTTTGTATGTTCAATATCACGATATCATTGGCTGCTTCCGTTCTATTAGGCATGAGAATTGCGTTTTTGCTTATTCCTCTTTCTTCTCTGGCATGTATTATCATCCTCTGGAATAAGGGCAAGAGATTCAGAATCAAAAGTATATGCACTATTGCTATGGCCCTTTTCATTGTTGTCCCTGCTTTGTTGTTCAATGTTTTGAATGTGCAAATATATGCTATCCGCCAACTTTCTTTTGTTGTCGACCTTACTGTTACATCGGTTGACCATTCTAGTCATCCTGAACCTAACGTTGAATCTGAAGATGAATTAACGGCTGGGCGCCCTGAAATTAGCTTTATTAGGCCTCCAGAAGAAATGACGGCTGTAGATCATTTATATTCTACTGTGGAGAATGACCGTGCGCGGGTAGATTCATGGAGAGCGGCTACAGATGAATTTTTCAGAAGTCCTATTTTGGGTACAGGCGTTATGATATTTCCGACGGACTTTACACCTATATTGCCGCATAATTTCATCTTAGAGTATTTAAATGCATTCGGAGGCCTTGGTTTTCTTGTATGGGGGGCACTGTATCTCACTGCTTTTTTATTTGTAGCGCTCCAATTTAAAAAAATGAATCGTGAGGGGCGTCGCCGGATTCTTATTTTTGTTATTTCTGTATTAGGTATTTTGGGAATTTCTTTCGTGCAACCGACTATGTTGACGCTTTGGCCGAATATGATTTTATGGATCATGTTCTCTTTCTTTGCTGATGATCAAAACCCCCAAATAGAAGAAGAGGTATCTAAACCTGTGTGAGATGTAATTGGGCAGATATAAAAGTCTATGGAAAAGAGGTTACCTTATTGTCCAAACACCACCAACCAATCATCAAATCAGCGTTAATTATTACAATCATTGCCGCAATCAGCAGTATATTGGGCTTCTTGCGTGAAGCTGTTATCGCCTCTATTTTTGGTGTTGGAGCAGTGACAGACGCCTATGTTATATCTGTCCGTGTTGTTGCAACGGCGGGTCTGTTGGTATTTGTATATCTATCGCAGACATTCATCCCCACTTATCTACGCACACGTGAGGAACGAGGAGAAGCAGATGCCTTATCGGTTGCCAATAATGCGCTTGGGATATCTTTGGTAATCAACATTGTGCTGGTACTCCTCGTATTGATTTCCGCTCCGCTGCTTCTTAGTATAACTGGTTTTGATGCAGAGCAGAGGACTTTTGCGCATATAGCTATTAGCATTGCTGCGCTCCAATTGCCGATCCTCGCTTTTGTACACTTCTTTGTCGGGTACCTGTCCGCGCGGAAGAGCTTCTTGGGTCCCAACTTTATGGGGATTCCAATGAACATTGTTATTATAACGGTGTGCCTAATTGCCGGAACGCAAAGCGGCATCGTCGGGCTTTCCATAGCCGGTTTGCTGGGCGCTTTTGCGCAGTGTCTCATTTTCCTGATCTGGCTGCCAAAAGAGAACTATCGCTACAAACTTTCCGTGCGTTTCAACACACCCGAAGTGCGTAGCGATATGAAGATATTGATGCCGGCTTTAGTTGGGAGCGCGCTTTTAGAGTTAAACGCCTGGGTGGATACGATGATAGCGACCTATCTCGGTGAAGGCAATGCGGCCGCTATCAACTTTGCATCGCGCTTGCCTAATTTCGTGCAGGGGCTGCTTGTGCTCCCGATTGCGGGCATGGTGTATGCCTATATGAGCGAACATGCCGCCAAAGATGATACGGAAAAGATGCTTGATATATTATGGAAAACAGTGCGCACAATTTTATTTCTTATCATCCCGATTATCGTTATTGCGATCCCCTCCAGCTTTGATATTGTGCGTATCGTATACCAAAGAGGCGAATTCACATCGGAAGCGACCCTTTTGACCGGCACAGCGTTCATGTGGTATTTGCCAAGTCTGCTGGGGCTGACGGTATATGCGTTTCTTTTGCGATTTTTCTACAGCCTGCAAGACACAAAAACTCCCATGTTCTGTAGTGCGGTAGCGATATCTATCAATGTCGCATTAAGCATATGGCTTTCAGGGTTCATGGGAATAGGTGGAATTGCACTGGCTACCTCCATCGGGAGCGGGCTGTCTTCCATTTTTCTCCTCCTCTTCCTCCGTCGCAAAATGGGACCGCTGGGCTTCGGGAAAACCGCAGTCGATCTTTTGAAAATGGCGCTCTGCGCAATTCCCTGCGCCGCGGCGGTTTTGGGCGCGGGACATCTCATGGCGGAACAGAGCAGCATAGTGCGGTTTGGAGCCAGCACACTGGTTGGGGGAGCTGTATATCTGATTGCGGCCTTTGTGCTCAAAGAAATGGTGCTGCGGGATGGGATTCAGCTGCTGAAAGCGCGGTTGACGCGGAATAGGGCGGCATGATAGCTGGAAAGGTTGGTTTTTTATATGAAAGGCAAGACGCTTTTTTATTTGCAAATGAGATCCTTCCATGAGGCTCCGGGGTGGGAGCATTTTTTGGGGAGCTTGTTTCGTCATTTGACCAGTGAAGGCATGTCGATGCGGATCCTATGCTATAAACAAAAAAAAGCCTCTCAAGAGGCCTCCACTGTAAGTGGGTCGGACATGATTCAAGCGAAAATACTGAATAGGCGATATCAATCAAACTTTTTTGTGCGCTATCTGTATGAATGCTGGCTGGTAATCCGTGCGGCACTTCATCCTAAATTCTGGCGCGAGTCTGACTATTGCTTGGCTCACTCATTTCCGTCTACATTTTTATGTATTTGGCTAACTAAGGTTATTTTCCGCAAGAAGGTAGTTTATTGGATTCAGGATTTATGGCCGGAAAACGCCGTTGAAATAGGCGCTTTACGAAGAGGGAGTCTACCCCATAAGTTTTTCGCCCGCATGGAGCAGTATGCTTGCCGCAAAGCCGATGTGATTGTTACCATTTCAGAAGACATCCGGCAAAGGTTAATTGAATGCGGGGTTGCGGAATCTAAGATTCAAATTGTCCATAATTGGTCATACAGTGACGACGAGGTTTCCATTCCGTGGGAAGAAAACAGGTTTGTGGAGCTCGCGGATCTATCTCGTGATACTTTTTATGCCGTTTATGCCGGTGCGGTAGGGGCCCCTCAAAATCTTGAGCTGGTTGTTGATGCGGCGGCACTGCTGGCTGATCGGACGGATATCCGCTTTTTTATTATTGGGGATGGCATTTCGGTTGACGCAATTAAAGAAAGAGCGAGAACGCTAGACAATATTACGTTTTTCCCTTTGCAACCTTCGAATGTAGCGAAACATATTTATTCCGCAGCTTCTGTGAATTTGATTACGCTGAAAAAAGGAGTCGTTTTTACAGCTCTGCCCAGCAAAACTGCAACTATACTCGCCTGTGGTCGGCCTTCTATCGTCTGTGTTGATACAGATTCGCAGTATGCCGCACTGATACGCAAATATGGTGTTGGGCATGTTACAAGTCCAACAGATCCCGGAGCTCTTGCTGATGTAATTGCCCAAATGGCTAGTGTCGAAGAAGACCCGGATACAAGGGGAAAGGTACGCAAATGTTTTGAGGAACAATTTTCGCAGAAAGCAGCATTTGAACGGTTTAGCGAAATTTTTGATGCAATATAAAATTATACTCGCGGCCGAAAACGCAGTGATGTTGCTTATGTTATATTAGGAATCGTTACCGAGCGAGGATGTCTCTTCATCATTTTTTGGGGCGCGATATAAAGGGAAAAATGTGGAGTCTCTTGATATATTACGTTCTTCGCACAGCGCATTGTAAAGTTCTTGGTTCCATATTTTCTTTCCAAGATAAAATTCGCAAATTCCACTTGGAGCAAAAGAGCGTTTGTACTTATATACCCCATCTTGGGGCGTCGGGCCTCCGCCCATAAGATATGTATGAAAGTTATTCACTTTTCCCCACTCTATTGCTTTGTATTTTAAAAAATCATTTGGGCGCATTTCAAATGCATCTTGTTTTGTGCCGCCTAAAAAAGAATGCATGATTCCTGAAGCGCCCAAAAGTATCAATTCTGACGAAACCACTTTTCCGTTGCTCTCAACAAACGCATAGCAAAAATTCTCAGGCAAAGTATTGTGAAGTTTTTCAAAAAAAGATCGTTCGTAGCAATAGCGCTTACCTGCGTTGCGCCTGTCCATGGTTGAATCGTATATATCTAAAAATTCGTCTATGCGCTCACCACTCTTAACAAATGAAACGGATAGGGAGTGTCTATTGGCCTTGTTTACGTTTTTTCGCACCTTTTGCTCAAAACTATGCCAAAGGTCATCTAAAGCAGGGGAGATATCGACAGCAATATTGTAACTATGAAATTCAGGGCGATACATCTCCCCAAAAGTTTCATGGTTTCTTATTAAAGGATGAAAGCGAATAAACTCACTTACAATACTGTTATCTTGGCAGTATCTTTCAAAAGCAACGGAAAAAGAACGCACCAAGGCGCTTTCATTCCCCAAACATTTGGTGATGATGGGGCCACCATAGCCATACGGTGTTATGATGTCATAATATCCCTTGTGCGGTTTGCTGTCAATGCTGCGCTTTAGGAATACATAGTGTATCTCTCCCAGTGCGCATGAAAACCGATATTTACACGCCTCGGCTTGCTCTATTTCTGAAAAACAGGAAGCATATGCTTCCTGGAAGTATACATCCATTTAATGTTCCACCTTTTTGAAAAATTGTGTGCGTTCAGCGACAAAGCCGTCACGTTCATAAAACCGCATTGCATCAATATTGCTTATGGTACAAAGCAATTCAATGCCTGCAAACTCATTGTTGACAGCATAATTCTCTAGCTCACGTAACAAAGCGTTCCCAAAGCTTTTCTTGCGATATTGAGATTTTAAAATTATATGGTTTAGATGTAGGCGTCTTTCGCTTCCGATGTTACGAGGATATGCCCATAGAAACCCTGCAAAATCTCCATTTTCAAAGGCACCAAACAACACCGCACTGTCGTTATTTAGGTAGTCAACCAGTTCCGCAGCCATTTGCCCACATCGGTCCATAGACATATTGCTGGCAGGTAAATTGATAGCATAAACTTCCTGCAATAACACCTCGATATCATCCCTATATTTTAAGCAATCATCGGCCATCAACCTTGCAATACATTTCATTTGCTCGCCCCTCTCGATATTTAAATCTTGCATCGGATTATCATCGCGGACAACAACTCCATCTCGTCGGAGCACCTTTAAGGCCGTTTGCGCAATAATTTTTGCATCCAACATAAACGAAAGCTCATCTATATATTGCGTGTCCAAAGCCAGGCGCGTATCCCAATTAAGGATATTGCGCCCATTTATTTGCGCTAACCCAGTTATCCCCGGACGCACATTATGGCGTCGACTTTCCTCTGCGGTGTAGTATGGTAAATATTTTACTAGCAACGGCCGCGGCCCCACTAGGCTCACATCACCTTTTAGTACATTAAGTAGTGCTGGCAACTCGTCCAAGCTTGCGGCCCGCAACACTTTTCCGAAGGATGTCAACCTCTCAATATCGGGTAGCAGCTGGCCGTTTTTGTCTTTTTGGTTCGACATAGAGCGGAATTTATATAGTTTAAAAATTCTACCTTTCAGACCAGGACGTTCCTGACAGAAGATAACTGGTGCACCTAGTTTAATGCGTACCAACAGGGCCATGACTAGGATGGTTGGCGATAGAAACAAAAGTCCAAAAAAGCTGAAAACGATATCAAACAGACGCTTGCCGAATTTGCGATACATGCTACACCTCAAAACATCTCTAAAATCAAATCACACACCAAGGTCTGTTCTTCTTGGGTCATTTTCACGTCAGAAGGAAGGCACAGGCCACGTGCAAAGATATCATGACTTGCCGCCGTTGATGTTGTGCTAATAAAATCGCTACCTTGGTAATAGGGCTGTAAGCTCATAGGTTTCCATATCGGACGGGATTCAATATTTTCCCGCTCTAGGCGTTCCATAATATCAAGCGGTGTAATGAGAGAATCTTTTTCCAAAGTGATACAAGAGAGCCAATAGTTGGATGTATAACCTGTTGGGACTGGGTTCATCCGTATCCATGGATGGTTTTGAAAGGCCGACTTATAAGCTCTGTAGATATTTGTTTTCTGTTCCACCCTCAAACCCAGTGTGTCTAACTGACCCCTGCCTATGGCGGCGCAGATATTTGACATACGGTAGTTATATCCCAGTTCACTGTGCTGATAATGGCGGGCGGGGTCTCTAGCCTGCGTCGCCCAGAACCTCGCCTTTTTCACCACAGCTTCATCATCGCATAGAAGCATACCGCCGCCGGATGTGGTGATGATTTTGTTTCCGTTGAAAGACAAAATACCAATATCTCCAAATCCGCCAGTTTGTTTTCCGCTTAATGTACTGCCGAGAGACTCCGCCGCATCTTCGATTAGAGGTACACTGTGCGCCCTGCAAATCGCTGCAATTGTGTCAAGTTGAGCAGGAGTGCCGTATAGGTTTACTACAATAACAGCCTTTGCTTCCGGGTATTTGGTTAATGCGGCCTCCAGAGCCTTTGGGCACATATTCCAGCTTTTGTATTCACTGTCAATAAGTACGGGGCTGGCTTTTTCATACATGATCGGGTTGCAACTGGCAACAAAGGTCATATCGGAACACAAAACGATGTCTCCAGGGCAAACGCCGACTGCTTTGAGGGCGAGATGTATCGCTGCTGTGCCTGAGGATAGCGCAGCAGCATGGGAGACACTGACAATTTCGGCAGTTTCTTTCTCAAAGGCGTCTACATGGGGCCCTAAAGGTGCAATCCAGTTGGTATCAAAAGCGTCTTGCACGAAGGACATTTCTGTACCGTTTAGAGTCGGGGTTGATAGCGGTATCTTTCTATTCATTCAGCGTTCCCTTCTTTTCCATGATTTGCCAATATACCTATCATAACACAAGGCCTACGGGATGTAAATCTCTAAGGCTTTTTGCCTGCCAAGGAGGACAACATAGTAATGTGTAAAGCTCACCGCAATACAGCCGCGGCCGCTTTCAGCTATGACGACCATACATGAAAAGCTGCCCTCTCCTCACGATCCAACTGAGGAGAGGGCAGCTTTTTTGTTTCCCCCGATTCGGGGGAGAGAATTATGTGTTTTGGATTGTTCTTACGCTTTGCCGTCTGAACCTAAGACGTTTTTGATTTTGTGTTCTACCAGTGCTTTGATGTTCGCGCGGGCAGGCTTGAGGTACTGGCGCGGGTCAAAATGATCCGGATGCTGGGCGAAATACTGGCGGATGGTGCCTGTCATGGCAAGGCGAAGGTCGGAGTCGATGTTGATCTTACAGACCGCCATGCCCGCCGCTTGACGGAGCATTTCTTCCGGGATGCCGATGGCATCTGCCAGATCACCGCCGTTTTCGTTGATCATTTTCACATACTCCGGCATAACGGAAGACGCGCCGTGGAGTACGATGGGGAAACCGGGCAGACGACGGCCGATTTCTTCCAAGATGTCAAAACGCAATTCCGGATTTTGACCGGGCTTGAACTTAAATGCGCCGTGGCTGGTGCCGATGGCGATGGCTAGGGAGTCTACCCCGGTCCGCTCGACGAACTCTTCGACTTCTTCCGGGCGGGTGTAGCTGGCATCTTCCGCGGAGACGTTTACGTCGTCTTCCACGCCGGCCAGACGGCCTAACTCGCCCTCTACCACACAGCCGTGTGCGTGCGCGTATTCTACCACCTGACGGGTGAGTTTGATGTTATCTTCAAAGCTGTGATGGCTGCCGTCGATCATGACGGAAGAGAATCCGCCGTCAATACAGCTCTTACAGAGCTCGAAAGTATCGCCGTGATCTAAGTGCAACGCGATGGGGAGGTCCGTCTCGATCAGAGCCGCCTCTACCAGTTTGGTGAGATAAGTGTGGTTGGCGTATTTCCGTGCGCCGGAAGATACTTGCAGGATTAGGGGGCTGTTGAGTTCTTTCGCCGCCTCGGTGATCCCTTGGACAATTTCCATGTTGTTGACGTTGAACGCCCCAATGGCGTAGCCGCCTTCATAGGCTTTTTGGAACATTTCTTTTGATGTGACAAGTGGCATGATATCATTTCCTCCCTAAATTTTACGAACGTGTTATTCGAAGAGCGTTTCCTTCTCCCCGCGCATAACACGCCCATTTTTACTTTCAGTTTTCATTCTAACACAGATATACAAAAAAGGGAAGAAAATTTTGGTGTTTCTACTATACTACAGGGGGAATTTGTGTTATACTAAGCCTTGAATTGTATCGGGCGAGAGACGCTCGGATGGAAATTTAAGGAGGATTCATTATGCAAACACCACTCAAAGGCGCATGTGTGATCGGTCAATCCGGGGGACCGACATCTGTCATTAACGCCAGCGCTTACGGCGTGATTCGCACGGCGCTGGACAACGAGCATATCACGGCGGTATACGGTGCCGCCAACGGCATCAAGGGCGTTTTGGCAGACAAGCTCTATGATATGGGCCAAGAGGACCCGGCGGAACTGGAACTTTTGCTGAACACCCCCTCTTCGGCGCTCGGATCCTGCCGTTACAAGATTGCCGACCCGGATGTGGACGAAACTGACTACAAGCGTATCGTAGAAGTTTTCACGAAACACAATGTCCGCTATTTCTTCTATAACGGCGGCAATGACTCCATGGACACCTGTAGCAAGATCAGCCGTTATTTTGCAAAGGTCGGCTATGAGTGCCGTGTGATGGGTGTGCCCAAGACGATTGACAACGATCTCTACGGGACAGACCACTGCCCCGGCTTCGCTTCCGCCGCCCGCTATGTGGCCACCAGCTTTATGGAAGTTTACAAAGACGCACAGGTCTATGACACAGGGCAGATCACCATCATTGAGGTCATGGGCCGTCACGCCGGTTGGCTTACGGCGAGCGCCGCCTTGGCATCTCATTTCGGTTGTGGGCCGGACCTGATCTATGTCCCCGAAGTCGCGTTTGACATGGATCAGTTCCTGGCTGATGTCACCGCTATTTATGAGCGCCAGGGCCACGTTCTGGTCGCTGTCTCCGAGGGCATCCATGACGCAAGCGGCAAGCTGATTGCCGAATATGCCTCTGCTGAGAAAACCAAAGACTCATTCGGTCACGCACAGCTTGGCGGGCTTGCCGCTACGTTGGCGGCCATCGTCAAAGAACGGACCGGAGCCAAAGTACGCGACATTGAGCTGAGCCTCTTGCAGCGTGCCGGTGCTCATCTGGCCTCACGGACAGACATTGATGAAGCCTTCCTCGCCGGGAAAACCGCTGTGGAAGCCGCTGTGGCCGGAGAGACCGGGAAAATGGTAGCCTTCGAGCGGGACATGTCTTCTGGGCAGTATGTCTGCAAGACGATCCTCCTGCCGCTGGAAAAAGTGGCCAACTTCGAGAAAAAATTGCCGATGGAATGGATCACGCCGGAAGGTAACGGTATCACCTCAGAGTTCATTGACTACGCCCTACCCCTGATCCAAGGTGAGCCGAACCGCGCGCTCCAACACTCCCTGCCAAGATTTGCAGAACTGAAGAAGGTTTTGGTGAAGTAATAAAATATATTGCAGTATGCCGCCCCTACAAAAGCCGTAGGGGCGGCATGTTTGTCGCCAAATCTTTACATTCACTCCAAAATCAGGTATAACTAGGGTATTTATCGAACACACCCGAAACAAAAAGGGGGACGCACCTATGATTTTTGCCATCGACGCAGGGAATACGACCATTGTAGCCGGCGGTCTTGTCGACGGGACACCTGTGTTCACCGCCACGCTGTCCACTGTGGAGAGTCGGACCGGAGATGAGTACGCCATATTACTGCAAAACCTCATGGAGATGCGGGGGGTTGACACCGCTGTGATCGAAGGGGCGATCATTTCTTGCGTGGTGCCGTCGCTGACCGCGAAACTCCGTGACGCGATGCGTACGGTGACGGGTAAGCGACCTCTTGTGGTAGGGCCGGGGATCAAAACCGGGCTGAATATCCTGCTGGATAGCCCGGGACAGATGGGCAGTGATCTGGTCGCTATTGCCGTCGGAGCCCTGGGGCACTACAAGCTGCCTTGTATCACTGTAGACATGGGAACCGCTACCATTTTGGGTGTCCTGGACGGTAGCGGCAACTATATCGGCGGCGCGATTTGCCCCGGGTTGCCCCTGTCCCTGGCGGCACTTGCCGCGGGGACCAGTCAACTGCCGAATATTGAGCTTGCGCCCCCTGATCGCGTCATCGGACGCAGCACGGTGGAGTGCATGCAAAGCGGGATGCTCTACGGTTTTGCCGCCATGCTGGAAGGAATGCTGGCCCGAATCGAAGCGGAACTGGGCGCCTCGCCCACCGTGGTTTTCACCGGAGAACATGCGGCCTTGATGGCGGAACTTTGCAAGCGGGAAGGGATCGTGGCCGATCCGCATTTGATTTTGCGGGGCTTGTGGCTGATTTGGGAACGAAATAGCAGAAAGTAGAAGCAGGCCGGAGACAAGCCCGCTGCGCAGGGCTTTGTCTTCCAAAGGGACCGGCCTGCGGGCCGGAGCGTTACGGCGGGTTATGGTGTGTTACTTCAGGCACATGTCCTGAAATATAGTCGCATTCGACTATAACACGGACTCCACCTTTTCCGCCTCTGTCGCACACGAGTGCGCACTCGTCGGCGAAAAAGCAATTCGGCTTTGCCGAATGGGAGAGCAAGGATTTTGTCTCCAGGCCAAAGGGCCGCAACCGTAGCAGGTTGCGACCCTTTAGCCGTTTTTCCAGGTTTGGTACAAAGCCATAATCCGTCCGAACTTATTGCCGCCCCGGGCCATTTGAGCCAGAACCACTTTTTCTAAACCGACTAAAACCCGCTCGGTGGTAATTGCATCCACACCGGCGGTATGGGCAATCACTCGATTGATCTCATCTCTGGTCATAGGAATCCCTCCTTTGCCCAGAGTATATGCGTTGAACGATTAGTCAATGACCAGAATCTCGTCGCCGGGACGGGCGATGCCACCCGCTAAGACCCGTACGAATACGCCTTCGCGGGGCATAACACAGTCGCCGACGGCGCGGCGGATGGCACAGCCGTGGTCGTGACAGTCTTTGCCGATTTGTGTGACCTCACACAGGGCTGTACCGATACGGAGCTGTGTGCCGATGGGAAAGGCGTGGAGCGTAATCCCCGCTGTGACAATGTTCTCCGCAAATGCGCCGGGGGCGAGATCGGGGAGTTGGTCACGGAGTTTGTCGCTGCTCTCGGCGGCCAAAAGGCTCACTTGACGGTCACCACCGGGGGCGGCGTGCGCGTCATGTTCGATGCCGTAGTCCGCGATGAGGGTGATTGCCGGAACAGGGGACTTCTGTTCACCTTTGGCGGCACTGATATTGACGGAGATCACTTTTGCTTTTGCTGCATGCGGACGTATATTATTGCGGTCCTCTACAGCGCACTCTCTTGCAATACCTGTCAGAATGTGCAGGCCATGGGCTAGGATGGGGAGGACGGCTTCCAGATTCTCCGCCGCCGCCTTTGGGCTGCCGGGGAGGTTGAGAATCAGGCTCTGCCCCCGCAGACCTGCTTGGGCGCGGGACAGCATGGCGCGAGGCGTGATGGTGAAACTGTGCGCCCGCATGGCCTCGGGGAGGCCGGGGACGAGGCGGTCACAGACGGCGATGGTCGCTTCCGGGGTCACATCCCGTGGGGAGAAACCTGTGCCGCCGGTGGTGACAATCAGGGGAATACAGAGCGTATCAGCACAGTAGATGAGCATTTCCACGATGGTGGATTGGTCATCAGGGAGGATCATTTGTTGTGATATTTCATACCCTGCCCGGCTCAGACATGTTGAGACTGCCGGGCCGCTTAGGTCTTCTCTTAGCCCGCCGGAAGCTTGATCGCTGATGGTGATGACTGCCGCTCTCATGCTTCGCCCTCCCGCCGCCAGTCGCCGCTTTTGCCGCCGCTTTTTTCCAGCAGATAGATATCGCTGATTACCGTGTCCTTTTGGGCCGCCTTACACATGTCGTAGATGGTGAGCGCCGTGACGCTTGCCGCTGTCAGGGCCTCCATCTCCACACCGGTCACACCGACACAGCGCACCGTGGCTTCGATGTGGACTTCTGTTTCCCGGAGGTCGAAGGCGATGTCGATTCCCGTGAGCGCGAGGGGGTGACACAGGGGGATCAGTTCCCAGGTGCGCTTCGCGGCCTGGATGCCCGCGATCTCAGCCACGGCCAAAACATTGCCTTTGGCGGCTCTATTGCTTTGAATCAGGCGGAGGGTATCTCTGTGCATGGTGATTTTAGCGTGGGCTTTCGCAACCCGCTCCGTTGGGGGCTTTCCGCCTACGTTTACCATGTGAGCACGGCCTGCGTCGTTGAAATGTGTGAGTTCCATGGGGGTTCGCCTCCTCATTTTTGGATACTACCCCCGCCCGAAATAGCAGATGGGGTAGCGACAGACTTCGCAAGCCCGGCAGAGGCCGCCTTCGCCCAGGGCTTCGAACTCTGCCGGTGTGAGCTTGTCCCCGGCAAAGATGCGGGGGAGAATCACGTCCAGAGACGTCGTTTTGCCCAGCATAACGGTGCCGGGAATGCCGATGAGGGCGGTGTCTCCCAGATAGGCCAGCATGAGCATGTTGCCGGGCTGGATGGGGACACCTTGGGTTACGACCTCGGCCCCGGTTTGGCGGATGGCAATAGGGGTTAAGTCGTCCGGGTCTACGCTCATGCCGCCGGTGAAGAGGAGCAGGTCTGCACCCTCTGCCAGACATGTGCTGACGGCATTGCGGATCGCCGATACATCGTCCGGGCATTTTGTGACGTATAAAATCGTGCCGCCGAAGGTGGCTATTTTTGCCCGGAGAACAAGCTCGAAGCGGTCCTCGATTCGGCCGCTGGCGACTTCGGTGCCTGTGATAATGATCCCTACCCGCAAAGGGAAGTATGGGCGGACACTGAGAATAGGACCCTGGGCGCCGCCCAGGGTCTCTACGGTTCGTACATGTTCAAGCATCGTGACCAAAGGCACGATACGTATGCCCGCTACATGGTCTCCCGCATGGACGGGGGTATGGGTCGGAAGCGTGGCCGCTGTATAATCGGGCACGGCGTTGAAGGCCAGAAGGGCTGGCCGGTTCACGGTAAATAGACCGTCTCGTTCCGCTGTAAGGCGATAGCGCCCCTCGGCGGGGCCGCTGTAAGTGATGCCGGGGCCGGAGAGGGCTGTGGCGCCGACCAAGCCCGCGTCATCTTCATGGACCTCATCTGTATTGGAGCTCCCGACAAAGACGTGGGACTTGCCCATAGAGAGGAGAGCGGGGAGATCTTCTGCGCAGATCACGTGGCCCCGCTTGAAGGCCACATCCTTGTAATCGGCGCGGATGGCCGTCATGTCGTGGCAGAGGGTCTCACCGATCGCATGTTCTACAGGAAGACATTTCATATTATTCTACTGAAATCATCAAATGATACACGGGCTGACCGCCGTCCAGGGCGGTGACTTCGGCTCGCGGTACCCGCGCCGCTATGGCTTCGGCGTACTGATTGGCTGCGATTTCATCCATGTCCTCGCCGTAGAAGACGGTGACAAATTCCGGCTCACATGCCGCGATGGGATCCATGATCTGTTCCATGGCCTGGTCAAACTCGTCTGCATGGCCCAAGATGCCGTTGTCAAAAAGCGAGAGATATTGCCCTTCTTTGATTTGATGGCCGTCGAAGTCAGAATCCCGCGCGGCATAGGTGATCTGGACTGTCTTTACCCGGGCTACGGCGTCTTCTATGGTGGCCAGGTTTTTGGCGTCCTCTGCCGCGGGGTCGAGGGCCAAAAGCGCCGCTACCCCTTGGGGCATGGTATGGGTGGGAATAATGACCACCTTTTTCTGCGCCAGCGGGACTGCCTGCTGGGCCGCCAAGATGATATTTTTATTATTGGGCAGTACATAGACGGTCTCCGCCGGGACTGCGTCGATGGCGCGGACGATCTCGTCCGTACAGGGGTTCATAGTCTGGCCGCCTGTAATAATATGGTCTGCGCCGAGGTCCGTGAACACCGTTGCCATTCCGGACCCCGCCGAGACTACGACTACGCCCAGCGGCTTCTCTGCCGGGGCCACCTGATGCGCCGTTTCCCCGCCGGATGCGCCGGAAATTTCCGCATGTTGCTCACGCATATTTTCGATTTTGATACCGTGCAGACTACCGTAAATG
>Ga0123355_10001467_pt1 | contig 32792 bp, 11 predicted proteins | sample TergutEmb28metaG_3_FD_89872 | JGI IMG/M metagenome (GOLD analysis project Ga0123355, IMG submission 89872) | Embiratermes neotenicus P1 segment gut microbial communities from Petit-Saut dam, French Guiana - Emb289 P1 | ecosystem: Host-associated > Arthropoda: Insects > Digestive system > Gut ...
GCTAGCTAGCTAGCCTCACGCCTGGTAAAGTTAATGTATTATAATTAATGTTTTAATTTGAAATTAAGCAAATGTATTGTTGTTTTCGGTTAATATATACGCGGTGTGACTGATTGTAATGAATGGAAGACAGAGAATATCCACGAATGCACAAATATGGGGAAAGTAAAACGACTCAAATTATGATGGCAACTGTACGTCACGTGACTTCCAGTTCGGGACTTAGAAAATTTTAGGCCGATGGGTTTTTGTTCGACTGAGTGTACAACTCATGGGTTTGTGTTCTGCTCATGGTTTCATCCCCAAATGCTTGTTGTAACATTTCTAAGGTCTCCTTATATATTTTCCCTAATTGAAAACAAAATTTCATATAAACACGATGCTCATGAAAATCACCTGTTCTTAATCGCTGAAAAATATGCCGAACAAGAAAGACAAGTGTTCACTCTCAAAGACACAGCACAATGACTAAGCAAACTAAAGTGATACAGTTTTTGGCATTCACCTAAGGAAACTCACTGAAATGCAGCGCAACCAGAGGGACCTCAATCCACCTTCAAGTAGGTGCGCTAATTCGAAAGTTTGGTAACTTTACGGACTCATTTCGTAATTTGACAGTTGATACAGTGTCATTAAATGATATATGATCAACCAGATTCACCCAAACAAATGATAGCTTTAAGTACATGTACTGCATTCCAATTCAGAACATCCTGCCCTTGATTGCAGCGTAGTTTAAAAAAAATTAGAAAAACCAACAGTTGCTTACCTGACATAACTCGGTGATGGTCCACTTGCAGGAGGTAAGAATTCAGCTTTGGGTTTTGTCAGACATGAAATTTTGGTGACATTGGTACCACTTGTAGAGGTTGGAGGGGAAGCAGACTGGTGCCCACTAAATCCAATACCACCAACAACAACATTTCTCACAATGTTGTTACTACTCATTGGTACCATATTCATCTTCTCTCCAACTGTAGAAGTTTGAGCTTTTAGTGATGCACCTTCCTTGAACTTAGTTCTATCACAGGAAATAGAATTCTTCTCATTTTCGCCATCACTACTTGATGCTTGCAGTTTGCAGGCATTTACTTGCTCTGCTGGCTCCTGAACACTTGATTTCTCAGGCTCAACATCTTGAACTTGGGCACTGAACACTTCCCCAGCAGGCCGTGGTACTGTGATGGCAACACCTTGGGCACTTTCCTTTTTACCAGTTTCCTTGTCTACAAACGGTTTCTGTAGTGGAAGGGATCTAGTTATAACAGTCATTTCTTGCAACGGTATTGATGTTGTAGATGTTAACGATACAGTTGTACATGTTGTTGTGATGTAACCATGGTGATGGAACTGATGTTGCTTTATGCGCACATCTTGCAATGCACGTTCTGTAAGGTAAGCTTGAAGCATTGTGGTTTCTGCTGGGTCAGGGGGTTTGTGAGAAAGCATTGTGCTTGAAACGGGAAACCGTTCAACTGAGCTACAGAGTGATGCTAAGAGAATGGCAGGTTCTGACACAGGTGTAAGTATCTCAGAGATTGGAGTAGTAGGAGTTGTGGCAGCACTTGCTGACAGAGAGGGGGGGATGTAAGGGATAAGGGATGTTGACACTTTCTTAATGTTTATGTTGATCTGAGTTTTGTTACTGAGATCCATTGGCTGTAGGGTAGCTGATGAATGAATTTCTGCATCATCTGTACTTCTTTCTGAAAGGGGTCTGTCTCTCACAGAATTGTCACTGTCTGTACCCTGATCATAATCAGAGTCAGACCCACCATCTACTGAAGATCTGTCTCCTGTCACATTTTTGCTAAACATAGCCACTGGTATGGTGGGTGTTCGGCACGAAGGAAAGTAATATCTGTTGGCATCACCTTGTTGTGGTGGTATCAGAACAAGTGCAGCTGCATTACCCCTTCGGCGAATCATACTTGACACCCGTCCTTCTTCTTCTTTTAACTTTCCTTCCCCACCATTATGCAACTCCAGTGCTAAGCCTGTGTTTCTGGACACCTTTTCTCGCTCTGTCTGTGCACTCACTGCTGTTAGAGTTGGAGTCTGTGGTGTGTTGAAAGAATTTCCATGGCTATTGGGCCCAGGTACTGGTAGGGTCAAACTGTACGGATAAGTTGTGGGACGACCACAGTGTGAAGACAAGGGAATCAAACCAGCTGAAACATAATGGCTTGATGACGAATTAACACGTGTAGACTCTGACAGACTCAGCAAACCACGTACAGCTTCACGCTCGAGTTTACCCTTACTGATGTTGGTATCATCACCATCTGTAACACAGGAATCGTAGGCACCCAGCTGCATAATGATTAAGATTATGGTCTTCTTGGATGTGATGCTGTATACAGAGAAAGAAAACTGGAATATGATGTATCAGAAATTCAGTTACTTGTAAACTGTTAAAAAGACTAGATTCAGTTGTGAAGAAAGTACTGTATAACATTTCAATTAAATGCAGAACACCCTGAAAGGTTGTAAAAGTAAATGTTTGCCTGATGCATTTCCGGTTACTATTCCTTAATTGTTCTTAGAATTAATAAGGTGAAACCAAAATTTTACATGCCTTGAACCTGCACTGTCCTTGGTTCTGTGCACATTTCCATCAAACCTACCAAAACTTCAATAACAACATAAAAGTTTCCATGAAAGTACATTTGTAATTTTTACCCAAATCTTTGATTGCAATATCATGTTGAACGCAAACTGGTCTGATAATGTTGCAAGGGATTTTCAGTTACAATTTTCTGTCTTGAGGTATGCTTATTATTCTATGGCTCTGGCACTGCTGGAAACTTGGCATGTCACTTCACCTGGTACAGACACCAGTTTACATACTGCAGTAGGTAGTGTATGGTTCAAAGCTAAATATATATAAAACCCTAATAAGACCTGTAGTAACATACGGATGTGAGGCCTGGACATTAACAAGCCGAAATGAACAACAATTAAGAACATTTGAGCAGAAATTATTAAGGAAAATTTTTGGCCCAGTACAAGATGAAAATGGAACTTGGAGAATCAGAAAGAACTATGAACTGAATGAACTCATAGGAAGTGCAGACATAGTAAGATTAATAAAAAGTAGAAGAATGGCATGGCTAGGACACGTGATGCGGATGGATGGAGGGAGAATGCCCAGAAGAATATTAGAATGGAAGCCAATGGGTAGGAGAATATGAGGAAGACCAAGGAAAAGATGGATTGATGACGTTGAGGAAGATATCTAGACGATGGGAATAAGAGGGTGGAGAAAATTGAGTAAGGAAAGGACGGAATGGAAGAAAATCACTGAGAAAGCTAAAACCCATAGTGGGTTGTAACGCCAACAAAAGAAGAAAGAAGAAGAAGTAGGTAGTGTATGTATTTCCCTCTCGACAACATTAATTAAGTCAACCAGTCATACGCTGGTTATACGGAACATTTTGCATAATACCTGCAACACGTTTTAATTCGTGGTTTGTGCCTCACAACATACTGACCGAGAATTTGTTTTTGTCTGGTATTGTTATGGTGATATTAATTTAGAGTACTTAATTTCAAAAGCTATGTAGGTTTTATTTTCTTTGATTTTACATCCACTGAAGAGGGTTCCTTCAGGAATGTAAAATCCAGGTTTCAGTGTACTTTCCTAAGAAATTAATTTTCAGTCAGAGAGTTTTAATATAATCAAAAACCCATCTGCAAACAATAACCATACAGGCACTTACAGTTTCATCACAGTGTAGGTGTCTTCACTGTTCACAGTAGCACACTGTGGAAAAGTGTGTGTGTTGTATATAGAAATACTGTCAGTTTGTAAGAAGATGGTAGATGGATAGATATCAACATTTGTTAGGAATCTTGTGCCTCCATATTCAGAGTAAAAGAATAAGATGAGGGAAGAAGTGGGACATGTTCATATGTTTTGAAAACCAGAAACAGACTGCACTCCTCCCCACCAAAGCTCAAACAATAAGCATTACTCAGAGAAAATAGACTAATGCTGCTGCAAGAATACAAGGTGAATACACCAAGGAAAATCCCATATTCACTGCCTACGATAATACAAAAACTAAAACTAGGGCTGATGTTAGGAAATTGGAAACACCCACTTGGGAAAAACTGATGATGCACCATGTCCAGGAAATGGGGGGGGGGGAACCCTGACGCACAGAGAGAATACAGATTGTGTGTTTTCTGTATGGTTAGTAGGAAAGCAATGTTCAGCAAAAATCCAATCAAGGGGCATTTTTACAATCTGAGATAAAAACCATCATTTAATAAATTCACTATGTCTGCTTGTCCATTTATCCATCTCTCCATCCTTCTGTCATGATCTGTAGCTCAGAAACTAACACTACTGGCACAGTATCAACAGCCTTTGGAAAGTACTTCTTATTTCCATTTGGAAAAATGGCAGGCACTGCAACTCACTCATTATTTTCACAACTTTACTTCTATCATGGTCATTTTACAGACGTAAATATCAAGCATAAAAACATTTGTAGCCAACTAATTCTGCAGAAGTTAACAGTGGCTCAGCTAAAACTTCCAGCAGTGTCGACAGCAAATTTGTGTTACCATTTTATATGTTCCATATCCGTGCACTGAAGAATACTTAAGTAACAAACCAACAAATGTACGTCAACTGAAACATGCTGGTAAATGAGAATATATGATAAAACATGTTTTATCAATGAGCATTTGTTAGTTTGTTACATAAGTATGATAATTTTGTTAGCATCTTCATAAAATCTTCAATAAATGAATAAATTCCACACACAACTATTTCTTTAGGTTGAACGTTATCTTTCTCTTCAATCAATTGCCCTTCAAGGGCTGCAGACATTACACAGCCCAAATCTCACGTTCATTTGCTGTTGCTCACATCACTCTGAACTACATGATAACATTAACTGCATGGTGCAGCCTTCAAATGGTTAGCTGCAAAGAACTTATGACTGCTGCGACCTATTCCCTGCTATCCGCAACACTCACCTGCCTGGTTCTGCTCCTCTTCTTCATCCTCATCATCATCATCTTCATCCTCTTCCTCTTCTTCATTTTCATCTGAATCTGTTTCTCCATCTCCACATCGAGATGCTTGCAAAGCTTGCTGCAAGAAGAAGTGTTATAATTCATTGAGAGGCTCAAGTGATAACATCATCAATTAATATGACAGGTGATATTCTTATGACATGTCAACAAAGATACATTTCACCCTAGGACAAGCCATGAAGGCTTAGAGGGGGAGTAGAGGTACAGTCTACTCTTTCTTCAACCTTGGTGCTAGATGTGGGTGGATGGTCAATGCCATGCCTCCACTGCTTTATCTCCGGGAGAGACCCAATACCCACCGTATTGGAGGCTGAGTGGGTCTCAGGGCCAGTCTGGAGGGTTGTGGAAAGTCTCGCCTCCATTGGGATTCAATGCCCGGACCGTCCAGCCCATAGTGAGTCGCTATACCAAGTTCGCTATCCCAGCCCACTGTTATGACACGTACTGCTCATTAAATGTCATTTGGGTGATCAATCAAGGAAAATAAGAGTGGAAGGGCATGTGGCATGCAGTGAGAAGAGAAATGCATACAAGGTTTGGGTAGGCAAACCCAAAGGAAAGAGACCACTCGGAAGATTTAAACAAAGACAAGATACATAATATTAAAATGGATGTTAAAGAAATAAGATGGGATGGTGTGGTGTGGAATAAATTAATCTGGCTCATGACAGGGACAAGTGGTGGACTTGTGTGAACAGTACAACACATGTTTGGGTTCCATGAACTGCAGGGAATTTTTTGCCTAACTGAAGAACCATTAGCTTCTTAAGAAGGATTTTGCTGCATGGAGTTAATTAATTCAGTGGTTAGGTTACATTCTTGCTGCAATAAATACAGCATAACTTAAGATACTACATTCCTTGCACCTACACTTTCCTTGATTGTACACCAGGTTTATCAGTCCTCCCAAAACATCCATAAAACAATGTTATAATTTCCTGGATGATATGTTTTTATTTTCTGCCTAATTCCTTAATTACACATTCAAAGTGAGAAAACTCCTGCCCATTTCTGCCACTTCAAGTACTTTCAACTTGGAATCAGAATAAAAATTGTGTCAGTTATAATTTCCTATCTTCTCTTTTGTGTTTGAGAATGCTTACTATTCTATGGCTTCAGAGTCACATCAGCAGAGCAAAGTTGTGCCTCCTACTGACACTCAATTTGTTAAGTGATAAATGAGTTTTGGTGTAAGTTGTATGTGACAGCAAGCTGCACAGGCTCATTAAAATCACTGTGCTACTGTTGCTTTTTGAAACTATTGTGAACTCATATGACTATGAGTTTTACTTTATTTTATGGTTATGATCTGTCATGACTGCAAGTTCCACTTGTTTATTAAGTTGCTTTGCTAGTGTATCTTCATGAATCTCATGTGAATTAATCTAGAAAACAATTTTACGTTAATTTCTGGTTGCAAGTTGTTTTCCAACATGGGAGAGAACAAAAGAGAAGGAAATCACACTCTACTCCAGAAAAATGAAGAGTCTATTCCAAATGGATGCTAATAATGAAATATATATTGCAATGGCTGCCAGATTAGGGATTGCATCATCAGCAATGAACACTTTTATAAAACCCGGAAAGACACCAAAATGCACAATATGGCGGGTTCTCCAGTCAAGGGAAAGCTTGAAACTGTCACCGTTTCAGGAACAAAGAAGTTTGTTGCCCATCTGATTTAAAAAACATACAGCCTACAAAACAAAAATCAGGGGCTCACTGCTGAGAGAAAATGCTCTACACATTGCCACAAGGTCAGGCATTGAAGACTTCAAAAAGAACATTGATTATATCACCAGATTCAAGCAGCAACAAAGCAAAGTGTACAACACTGCATTGGAGAAGTGTAAAAGTGTAGAATCTTCAAACACTGAAGGAATAGAGGAAGGAACACTACACAGAATTTGTGACAGTTACAGAACTTTTAAAATTCTGCTGAGAATGGCCTGTTCTTCACACTGCCACCTACAAAGACACTGAGTTCAAGGAGATCACTGCAATGGTAGAAAGAATTCCACAGACAGGATAACAGATCTATTAGCCACCAATGCCAATGGGACTGACAAACTCTCACCGTTAGTTTTCAGGCAATGTGAAAACCCTCACAGCTTTAAAACTGTCACAAAGTTGCCCATAAAATAGGGAGCAACAGAAAAGCAGGGGTCACATGCTACCTGTACTGAATACTTAATGGTACTAAATGCCAAATTGAGTACCCAAAACAGACTTTCTTGTTCTGAACCAGTGTGCTGCTCATCACCAAGACACAAGTTGCCTAAAAATGTGCAAGTTTTATTTTTCCCCAAAACTGCACCAATATTCACCATCTTCAACAAGGATTTATCAGGTCACTCAAACATTATAACTGCCAGCAAGTTTACGGGTTATTTCTATGACTGATCACAAGCTGCTTCATAACAGTAGTCACTATGATTCAAATGCTTGGTTGATACACGACACAACTAATAACATCCTCTTATACAGAATCATGCAAAAACTGTTTCAAAAATTTTTACATACAGGTTTATAAGAACAAGGGAATATTAATGGATGAAAAAATACTGGGGATTTTAACCTCTTGTAAGATTATATACTATTATATTGTAAGCTATGCATGAATTACAGTTCAAAAGGGCATACAGTTAACACCAACAATATAATGATTGTAAGTTTCTGTATTTACATCACAAGCCAGTAAAGAGTACTGTATACAGAGTAAGTCTCATATTACTTCTACATTCACTGGCTTTTTATTCCATATAAATTTTAATTTGTTTTTGATATCTATTAACACTCCAACTTTTCAGACTGTCCACTAATTTGGAAAGAAGAAGTTTGGAGGCAAATAATTTTTATTAATTGAGTTCTGTACATTTTATAACATATATTTTACACACGACTGCCTACGACATTTGAAGTATTGCAATTTATACTAGAATCTACATTTTACCTTTACCTTGGAGACAATGTTACATATTCTTAAGTATGGTCTTCGTGTGTACTCCATGATGATGGCTACATGTATCAGCCACAACATGTTACAGTGCCTTTTATATAATTTTATATTGTTATATACCCATGCAATAAGTTGGAATAAATATTATCATTGTGGAATCATGGTACTGTGGAATGTGTACAAAAACAGTGTAATATTTGCAGAAAAGTAGATTTAATTTCAATTAAACCAGTGATGGTTAAGGTACAACAGAACTCAGCACAACCAATGACTGGGCCAGCTGAGATAAGGGTGGGTATTACTTCATAAATATCTATCCTGTGATAATTATGATGAACAAATGATGAACAGTTTACATATAATGTGTCCAGGTGGAGGGGGAGGGACAGAAATGAATGTTCAGCAGCATTTTTGCCAGCAATGGAAGCAATCTATAATGTGCAGAAATACTTCAAAGAATTGGATGATGATGATGATGATGATGATGATGATGATAACATGATAGCTACCCTCAGGATCCTGTATAAGGAATGAGATGTACAACGTTCAGCAGAAAGTGAAGAAACAGCAACTTACTGTATGGAATTGTCGGCCAATTGAACTAGATGATATTTGGATGCAATAAACTGTACTAGAGCACAGTTTTAATGTAATACACCATTAATTCAGTGTATTTAATTTCAATAGCCACACATTTTGATGTCCTTTATGTTACATTTTTCTTGATTTTACATTTTTTTTAATTGGTCCCTTCAGAATCAAAATCTCCAAGTTTCACTGTAGTAAGATTACAGTCTTCTGCAATGCAACATCATGGAGTTCATAAGATAGGTACCAATGTTCCGGAGAAACAAGCTGCATCTACCACTTTTTTACCCTCCAGATGGAAGCAGCACATTCCTCTGAAACAATGGCACCCAAATATCAATCTACTCACATACAAGAATCTAAGGGTGAAAAATTAAAATGTTAATATGTCTGTTTTCATATTACAAGGTAATTTCCAGGAAGGCTGGACATGGGATAGCTCAGTCCATATAGTGACTACTTTATGGGTTGGACAACAGTGGAATCATGGTTCACTTCCTGGTATGGCCAAAAAGTTTGCTCCTTCTCAAAGCATTCAGCCTTCTATTAAATGGGTACCGAAACCCTTTCCTTCAGGGTAAGGCAGCTGTGATGTGAAGATTTTCAATCATTTCGTTCTAGTGCCAAGAAAAATGAGTGGCACTATACCTCCACTACCCATATGCCTCCATGGGCAAATGTACTTAACAAACCTTACAGGAAGTCTGTACTTAAATATGCCACAATTTCTCTCCTTCACTTCCTGCTTCACCTTAGTAGCAACAAGAGAAGCACTGCAACTGTTATAAAATCTTAGCAAGCCCAAAACCTACCTGTCTAGTAAGGCACTCTTCATCAATGTAGCTGTCATCAACAACAGTTGGTACTGGAACAATTCCAAGCTCCATGCACTTCTTGTAATGGGCCTTGGATTTCATGTGTTTGGTCAGATTACCTTTTGTCTTGAAACTGTCAACATAACAACACAGAACAACTGCCAATTTTTAGGTAGCTTCACTTACATATGGACATTCTTTTATTTACTGTTTAGATGTTTTAGGCTTACATGTATGGCAATTAGCACATTTATTTGTGATCCTCAGTTCTGCTAGAATGAAAACTGTTCATCATGTTACATCACACACTTAGTAGGATTTGGACTACTTTGACATTAGTAGATAAGAATAGGATTTGTAATGCCTGTTTAAAAGTATTCTAAAGAAGATATGTATTAATAAATGTGACTAATGCCTTCGAAACTGCCCACAATCTATATTTATTCATAAAACATTGTTTCAGAGACTGAATCTGCCTCTCCCTCTGCAGGAGGAACAGGCAGGAGAGGAATCCCACTCTGGTGGGCCCAGACAGAATTTGTCACTTCTATGATGGGCCCATCTGCTTCCCTTCTTACACCTAAAGGCACAGACATATCCCATTTGAAATGTTGTGGTACAAATAAATCTAGATGACATACAATGTCCAGTACATTAATCACACTTGCCTTAAAAGCCTGGGTTGCTAACTTTTTACCTTCAAAACTTTAATTCTGGCTTTGTTATGCCACTATTCAATATACATTTCAGTCACATGTCCTTTCGTTTTCCCTGTCACAGCCAAGGCCATTTGCAAATATACATTTTTGATTTAAGTGCACAAATTACAATTTTACATCCCTTAACAGTAAATCCCAACATAGTGCAAGATGATCCCGCTCCTGTGGTTATTATGCATGTTGCATGTCTGTCCACTCTCTCTCTCTCTCTCTCTCACACACAGAAACAGACACATATACACACACACAGACATGCTCTCTCTCACACACACACACACACACACACACACACACACACACACGCTCACACATGCTCACACACGCTCACACACACGCACAGAGTCATGTCAGACTGTCTGCAGTGTAAACTTACCTGAAGTTGCAGTGCTTACATGTAAACGGCCGAACATCAGTGTGGGTACGTATATGCTTTTTTAGCATAGACGGTTTCTTGCACCGAATTCCACACTCCTCACATACGTAGCGGCCACGGCCTAGAATAATTGATTCAATAATCAGTGTATTTTACTAAAAATATGTTCTGCTGCCAGCAGCTGACCCAATGACCTATGCTTATTTGTCTATGCCACATTCACTTTGTGGGCGAACTTAATAATAGCAGAGTATATTCACCGTATCTTACCAGAGGTCCAAGCAATGATGTAAACTTGCAACCACATATTCAGTCATCTACAAAGCTAAACACATCTAAGCAGTGATAATTCCTTAATTATTCAATGCTTCTACAACCTGTTAAATTAAAATGATTCTAAATTATAGAAGGAAGGGAGCACAGCTACTTTCATACTACTGTCTCAGCATTTGTCCAGTCAGACTGGAAAAAAACACAAAAAAAAAAAACATTTAAGAAACCCACACTTCAAATCAGTATTTGAATTAGGTCCCATTCCTTACACAGCAACAGTCATAACTGTCATGGTGTATGCTACATACATTCAGAGACATGGGAGCCATTAGGCACACCAGTTACCAAAGTTTTCTGCTGTATGAGAGTACATCTATTGGCATACAGGACAGTATATTTCATCATCAACATCAAGGATTGGGACTGATGGCCTGTTCAATCCTGTAAAACCCATTCTAGGTCAGGCAGGAAACCACCATATCAAAAGCAATCATAATCATTACTAATATACCTCATGTATGAATTACACAACTATACTGTCAGTGGTTTCATACTGTAAGTTTTAGCATGTATAGTTTAGATTCTGAACCACACAGTATCACAATATTACTGACAGATGTCAGTAGAACCATCTCAAGTAATCTTCAAGTTCGGTGTACATGTATGCCTGTAGTAACCATGGCCTTGTAGTATGAGAGTATATACATGTATACAGAATTTCAGAGCATCGTCTCTTCTTTCTTACACTAGCAGAATGTATGAAGTGCCAGCTGCTAAGGTTTACTTTATCTCAAACTGTGAAATCATTTAACAATAAAGTGGAGTAGTATGGTGGGTTACTTTGCCTCCACTCACCATACTGAGATTGGAGAATGACTGGAGCAATACTAGGTTCTAAATAAAAATGTTAAGCTGTCCCTGTCCATACCATGAAGGCATACAAGATGAGAAGAGTTATAGCTCCTTTCCTTCTTAAACTTGAAACTAGATGGAGGTGAATTGTTAACATCACACACCAGCCACTTTTCCCCCTGAGAAGAACGTCTGTACTCACTGAACAGGCGTCTGGATGTTTTGGAGAAGAAAAAAATTTCCTGCTCCTGCCAGGAATCAAACCCTGGACCGTCCAGCACCCATAACCTAGTCATTATACTGACTACACTATCCCATCTTTCAACACCAGATTCTCCAAACTATAAAATTACACAGAAAGCCAATCTGTAATAATATAACTCTAACACCAGACATTTAGTATGCTGTGTAAGTATAATGCTTGACATGTGAATATGAAGTGTCCAATTAAAATCCCAAGCACGTTACTATACTTGAGTCAACAAAGGAATAAAAATGTGGGTTGCAGGAATAAAACTCTCCCACCTACATAACTTCCCAACTCCACTCTATTCTGGGATGATCATCAGTCCCTGGTGAAAATGACAGAACATAACAGGGGCAACTGGTATGTGAGGTGGGACACATGGAAATTGATGGAAATAAAATAGCTGATCAATTGGCCAGAGCAGGCTCCTCACATCCACTCATAGGACCTGGGCCTACACTTGGTATATCTGAAAAAGTTGCCAGGCATAATCAGGGAGTGGAAGAGCAGGAAACATGAGGAGCATTGACAGTCCTTATGTTGAAAAAGGCAAGCTAAGGGCTTTATTAAAAAACCCTCTGCAAAAAAAGCTGAGGAATTGCTCAGTCTCAGCAGAAACCAGCTAAGAATAACGACAGGGTTGGTAACAGGACAGTGTCATTTAAAATGGCATTCATTTAACCTGGGGCTGGAAAACAATCCCGAGTGTGACAGATACAAGCAGTCACCTGAAATGGCCTCACACATTCTCTGTGACTGTGAGGCTTTGGCTGCAATAAGATTCAGGCACCTGGGTCACTTGACGAAACCAGGCAACTTTGAGAAAATCTCTCTCAGCAGGAAACTGCACTTTGTTCAAGATACAGGGCTGCTGAATGCACAAGCTATAGGGCTGCACAAAAGACCGATAACACTCGAAGCGCATGGGTCACTGTGGTGCCCAACCTTCTGTATTTAATTCTATTCTAAAAATTTCATTGGTTTTACCAGCAGGTGGAAGGGAAGAACTGAAAATATTGCAATTATTAGTTTCCTTCTGAAACAGATATTCACCAAAAATGGCCAGTTGATATGGCACATACCTCACCAAACCACATGATGATGAATGTGTTTAACATTGCACAGCTAACAGTGATGTTGTACAGATTTTACACTAACCTCGTCCCCTGACATAGATGTAGTCTTCATTAGACTCAAAACCACCGTCAAAAATCTTGACTCTGCGCGGAGCAGGCTCACCTGTTATTGACGAATTCTGTAAAAATATAATATGACAATTATTGCAAGTAAAATCAGACTTTCACACATGTCAGTTATCTTTTTTGGTGACAAGATTGGTGTAACAGGTTTGCATTGCTAATGTTTTAGAGAAACCTGATACCTCCATCTTCCAGTCTAAAGTGCCTGGGCAGAGGTCATGACCAAGTTTACGTATTTATTTAATAGTTATGTAGTCATGCCGACAGTAGCACAGACCATAGTCTTAAATGGTAGAATGATTAGTAATTAATGAATACGCAAGGATGCCAAAGGAAAGAGTTATGGTCTAATTTGACATACTATCCTGATACATGCCTGAAAAAGACTGGAGAAAACCATTAAAACCTCAGAATAGTTGGTATCCTGCTGTGACTTGAACCAGTGCAACAAAGTCACACACTACTTGTCACTCACAACCATGGGAGGGGGCGGGGGTTCATACAGCCTGGACAGGAACTACTTTCATAAAATATATTAATGACCAACAAATGCACTTTAATTTATCAATGTACTTTTATTGTATTATGCTCACCAACATGTTGCAGCCACTTCTGTGGCCATCTTCCAGTAATTTCTTTGGGAGCAAGAATACAGTTATAATTGAAATGTGTCTGAATCACTCCACAGTTTTAAAAACCATATCTCTGGTAAATATTCAATGGTGAATAATGAGATAAAATATGGATAACTAACAAAATATTGGAAGTTAAAACTGTTTGGAATATGCAGATTGATGTATATAGCAGATACATATGGTGCATTATAACCCAGATTGCTGGGCGAAGTTGTATTCTGGATGTTGACCTACTTTGAACTGAACTGCTAAGCAGGTCACCATCTACTTAATACAATAAATATGGAACATATCAAAAAGGGGTACTAACTTCAGACTTGAAGGTCAAACAAGAAGGTTCTTCTAAAACTAAGGTAAATAAAGCCCACTTCCACAGACAGTTAACACCCAGTTACTACTCATGCAACTGTTAAACCTAAAATCAGTAACAGTATAAAGAAGTACATCAAACCTGTTAAATGTTCTTTAGAAATACATGCACCTGCTTACCTCAGTACCCTCTGTCTTGGCCCCAGAATCTTTCCCTGGATCCCCATGAGACTTGTCAGATAAGGTATTTGTGTCACTCTTCTTTTCAACAGCCTTCAAGTTCTCACTCTGTAGGACCTTGTTTCTTTCCAGCCAGTATGATGAATGAGTCAACACCATTGGTTTGTTGTCAGTTGGTTTGGCAATTGAGTAAGTTGTAGGTCGATGCCTTGAATCATAGAATGCCATTGCATGTCCCGGGTCCAATCCAAATGGATTTGGATCAGCTTCGAGACAAACCTGTAAAATTTGAAGGCCATTTACTACTGGTTTAAAACAAACTTGCCACAAATATAAACAGTACATAATTCTGGACATTTTTAGAGCACTAGATGAATAAAATATTGGGTAACTGACCAAAATGTAATAACCTGCTAGAAATAAAACTTGACAAAAAAATTACTGCTATAATTTGGGTACACCTAACTGTTAAATATTTCAGCCTCCACAAATAAGTGACATAAACCAAATGGATGGCCCTTTGAAATTCGTAATTTCTCCTCATTCAAGTGGATTAAAATGGACTGAACAAGTTTCTCAGATGAGAAAATAAGAAATGCACCCAGTATTTTGGTGGGGAGGCCTCTCAGCAATGATCAGTTGGAAGATGGAAAAGGGGATTAGGATAATATTCAATTGCATGTTAATAGAAGTAATAAAAGTAATGCAGAGTTAAAAAAAAGCACCATTAAACCCAATGGCAGACTTCCATTCTAGCAAACTTGAATGGGATCAGTCACTAGCTTGCTTGAGTTCATTTGTGATATGGTTCATTTGGTTTAGTTCAGTTTCAAAAATTAACCTAAATGTTACAAATGGCAACTTCTGTGTGGCTAACATGTATCACTTTTTACCTCATCTGCTACAGAAACCTATAAATACCAATTACAAAGATTGCTCTCACCTTCCAATTGGAATACATAGACAGTTTCGCATGTTCAGGGCTTTGAGGCACATACATTGGCTGAGGCCTGTTCAATGTGCAGAAAAAAGCTCTAGTTGAACACTTCAGGCCCAAGTATGTGTATGCATGTCCATTCAAGTACAGCTGCCCATAAGATTTTCGGGGGCGTGGTGTCTCAGGGCTGATGAGTGATAGAACTGTTCCCGTTGGCGTTAGCCCCGTACCATGATGCTTCTTTGGAACAAATGTCCATGGCTTTAAAGGCAGTGTTGTTGGCCTGAGAAACTTCGGTTTGTTCACATTACTGATTGCTTTGGTCTTGGATTCTTCAATGTTTTCATTGGTTTTTTCAGTCTTCTTTGCTGTCCCATCTCCTATCTCTTTACTCAATTCATCATCCTCCTCATTTCCTACATCCTTTAGAGCTGCAAATGGTAAAGTATCCGGTCTTGTGCCCTTTGAAACTTTCAGAATAGTAGAGGATAATGAGTTTGACAATTGTTGCACAGATTCTTCCACCATGGCTACAATACTGTCGGCAGAATGATTAGTAGCTGGTACAGGAATATCAACTTTGATGCTTGGTATCGGCTGTGATGGAGTTTTTGGTATCTTCAATAATGTGCCTGTAGGTGCCTTAGAACTGGCAATTCTTGTATGATCATCTTTCAGATGATGACTAGATGGAACTGAGGATGCAATGCTTATATTTGGTGTCCCAGAAACATTAAAGTTTTTAGGCAGAAGTGAAGAAGATTGCTGAGATACTTTGCTTTGATCAGTTATTTTAAAAGGCTGTGACTCTCTTGACGGGCTTGCTAGGTCGAGTGGTTTTGGAGATGGCTCTTTCCTGACTGAAACCTGAGATGGAACTGTTGGAAGTAAGGTATGTGGGCCAGGCATTCCAGGTACATATGGAATTGCCTTCCCTCCATGAAGGATGGTCACAACACCCCCAGAATATGGTGAAGGTGGAACACTGCCTTCTCGTGGAATGGGTGAAGAACTGACAGCTCCTGGACTCTTCTTGTCCTTGGCTTGGGGCTGGGGCAAAGTCTGTAAGACCTGTGGCTGATGAATTATGCCAGTATGTGGAGGCAGTGTTAGCGGATTGTAAGCTGTAATACTAGTCAGAGGATTTAACAGTGCACCATCTGGCAAAAAGGGTGCAAATGGTATAAAAGGCAAATGATGACCAAGGTTTGGGGCTGGAATCCCTGGTACTGCCAAGTTTGGAGTAGCAATATTTGGTACAATGGGTACAAGAAGTCTGGTTGTGTCAGGAAAGGTATTAGTGATTGTATTTGTATTTGACGTTAGGAGTGTTCCAGTACAATATGGAGATGTAGATGGAGATGCAGAATTCAGTATCATTCCTCCACCACTGACATTCTTTTGTTGCTGCTTTGGAAGTGGTGATGTAACATTTTTTGGACTGGGGGCATTCATAGGATTGATGCTGCCACCTGATGTCCGAGGAGGTTTCACAAGACCACTGGTGACAGTACCAGAATTATTAGATGACTTCTGTGGCACCTGGACAATTGTTCCACCAGAATGAAGCCCAGATCTTGCGATTGTAACAACAATGTGAGGAGAAACATTTCCAGGTACTACTTCACCATCGCACTCAGCTGCCCCTCCTTTACTGCTTGCAGAAGACATCAAAACCCCCCCAGGATGAAGGTGATTGGGAAGACTTAGAATCAGATCAGCAGCAACTCCAGGTGCTCCTGGACTCTTGCCTCCACGGGATGATGGTTCAATTCTCATGGTCTTTGTTTCACCAGCACCATCAAGAATCTGAACCTCTCCTCCAAACATCTGTAGAGAATTTGGGCGCATTGGACATTTGGAAAGCTCTTCTAAGGATCTGAGAGTAGTAGTTGAGGGTGATATAATGCCAGAAAGTGGAGTGGTTGACAGTGGTCTGATGTCAGGAGAAGATGTTGTTGAGCTGGTGTCTCTTGAAAGTTCTGAATCAAGTCTTCGCCTCTTTACAAAAGGCCCTCTGTGATGTACATCCTCAATTACTTCTTCATTATCAGTGTCTTCCCTCTTCTTCTGCTGTTGAATGCTGACTTGATGGTGGTAGCTGTCCACAAGAGGTGTATTCCCAAGAAGGGGACCTGGTGATGGAAAAGGAGGCACCACTAAAGTTGGCGTTTTCCCACTATCCCTTGACGGAGGTGTTAATGGTGATGATTTAAATTCTTGTCTCCCTATCTTGGAAGATACCTTAGCAACATTTAATGGTTGCGGTCCAGAACCTTTCATTGTACGTCCACCCATGTGTACATCTTCATCATCTCCAACTAGCTGTGGCTGTAAATTTAAAAAATGGGATGGAACTGTACCATACTTCATTGTGGCATTTGGACTGTGTTGTGGTGATCTACTGTTCATCAATTTTGAACATACTTCCCCTTTACAGTAATATCGCTGATGAATTTCTAAATTCTGTGCATTTCGGAATGGTATTTTACATAATGAACATACATACTGGGAGTTTGAAAGATACGTATCATCCTCAGAATTGCTGGAGGATTGGAGGTAGGGCATATTACTGGATGGTAGGCTGCTGGAGGTTTCTATATTTGAAATGATGTCTACCATTCCTGTCAGGTAAACCCCAGAAGCCGGAGTAATTCCTGCTGTTGCTACGCCTCTTGCTTTCAGGAGAAGATCCTTAATTATTGAGCCTTCAGGATTCTGTGGATGGTACAAGAGCTTTTCATTAGTATGATGATTCTTCTGTCCACCTTCTGTACAGGACATGGTAGTGCCAATGCTATCCATTCTTGCAAGTTTTGCATTGGATTGTGCACAGTTGTAATTTGCAGTACCTAATATATTACGATCCTTGAGAACAGCTGATAAACTCATAGAATGGCTTCGTCCAGTTCCAGTGTTTGCAAAGCCTTCAGAAAAACAACGCTTTCGATGCATACTGGAGTTTGGTTCGTCACTGTTCACATTGCTGTTTGTATTGTTGGTTGTTGAGAGATTCAGAGGTTGTTGATATGATGGTTCAGGTGTGGTTAAGACAACCGATAAAGGACTATCAGGAGGTCTTGGTGATAAAGAAGCCGACTCATGTCGACTGGGTCGAAGAAGGGCGAGTGCAAGTTTTGACTGTGCTGACTGCTGTAGAGATGATTTACCTCTCTCAGAGTCTGAATTGCCACACATAACTGGATCATTTAGTGACATCTGTCGATGGAAAAGATTTTTAGACCACTGTGCTGCTACATCAGTACCTGGCGAGGATAAAGGAGATAAAGGACTGCCAGGTGATCCTTCCCTCAGCTGCTCTCTGCTACTCTGACGTTGCAGAAATTTCCTTGACCAGTGCGGATCTACAGTCTCTACAATTGCTTGGTTGTCACTGATTATCTTATTGATGTGTTGATGGAGAAACTCTGGCATTGGGGAAGGTGAAGTCTTAAGGCTACAGGTCTGCATGGAAGTTGGCGTTACTTGGGATGTAGATGGATTCTTGGTACACGGAGCTGGTGACTGAGAAGTTGTGGTGGGATTGTTATTGATTGTTTTTATTTTAGCTGTCATTTCGATCTCTGCTGCTGCTGCTGCTGCTTGCAGCTGCTCTTCCTCTTGGTACAATGCTGCTTTATGGAATTTTGGTTTGTAGATTTGTCTTGGTTTGTCTTGATTGTTGTTAGTTTCACTGGTCGATGATATAGCTGAGATTGTACTAACAGTTGTGGTATTCGTTACTTTTGTAGTTGCTGTAATGTATGTATGAATACTCGAAAATGTGCTTAAATTGTTACCACAAGCTGTTGTGTTAGCTGTCGTTGAACTGATGCTAACAGATGGCAGTGGTGGAGTATTGTTGCTGTAATTTTCATCCTCATCATCTTCGACATCTGATGACTCAGCAGATGGCAAGTTAAATTTTGTTGTGCTACTGGAACCCTCCTCCTCCATCTTTAGAGCATGTGCTCTTGATCTGCAATGTTTATATAAATTACTTTTTGTTTTAAATGCAAATCCACACGGTGTGCAGGGATAAGGTCGTTCATTTGTGTGGGCACGGATATGCTTCTGGAGTACACTGGGTTTGGCACATGCTAATTTACAATATGGACACACGTAACGTCCCTGCTGAGGCACTGACGTTGACGAAGACGAAGACAAAGAGCTGCTTAAGGAGATTGTTGCAGAAGGAACTGTAGATGTTGTTGCTAACATCGAAGGAGAGGCACCTCTTGATGTAGCTTGGGGGGACAAACCACCTTCAGTCTCTATGTTACCCTTTAACCCCTCAGTCATACTGGCAGTTTTTAAAGCATCTGACATCTTTGACACTGCAGTAGCAGATTCATCTGCTGTCACAGGACCAAATGCAACACCATTCACCACTGTGTCATCAACAGTGACCCCTTGGAGAGGTGCAGCAATGGGTGATGCTGTTGCCATTTTCTTGAACTTCTTGTGCAGGTACTTGCTGTTACTGAGATCACAGGAGGATGATGTGGTGTCTGTCGACTTGGAAGTGTTTGAGGACGAATAGCTGTCATCAGTTTGAACTCCATCTCCTGCCCCCACTCCTGTACACATAACACCACCAGTACCCCCACCATCACCTCCTCCTGGATCCTCTGCAAGCAATATAAAATAATTGTTCAGAAGTAGCAAAACATGACAGAAAATGTCATTCTACAGCTTTCATGTGTTTGAATTAATGAAGAGACTGGAAGATGTATAAACAGAAGTGTGAATCACACAGCTTAAAACTGCATCAACCACTGTGTATTCTTATTTATGACATTCATATGAGTGAATGGTGTACAAATTAAAATTTTGAATTTCTTGGCAGAGTTGTCTTTGACCCCTGCAGAGACAATGCCAATGATTGTAAACAGGAAGGGGTGCCAGATGGCACTACTTTATGGAACTTACTGTAAACATTTCACTGACAAAACTACACAAGGGTAGAAAGGTCTACACCAGTGGAGTACACAGTTTAAGAAGGTGTTCTTTGCTTTTTTACATATCATATTTTTTTATTTATTGCAAAAAACAAATGTACTGCCACAAAAATTATTGTTATAGAGAAACAGAACAATAAGACAAACCAAAGGAAAGCTGTACATGTTGTCTACATTTTATTTCATCAATAATTAGTCACTTGTAAGAAACTATGGCTTAATGAAGAGTATGGCTTATAATGGTCAGGTACAAACAAAAGTAACTTTTAAACAACTACTACTAATTCAGTTCCATGGGTTTTTTTTTCCAAAGGTGTATGACATTCCGAAACACTCTTAGTTTTGGACTTTATCACAAAAATACATAATTACTGCACAATGTCCTCTTCTTTGCTCCAACAAAATGCGCTAACCATGCAAGCAGATAGTCTCAGGCTCTGGCACGTATTCCGCGTCATAACTGTTGCCAAACACATACGTAATTTTTATAGGAATTGATAGGATACTGAAGTAAAAGGGGAACCTTACGTAAACCTATTTCAGAAAGAACCCCTTCCTCTACAAAGTTGAGCCTAGGTGCCCTAACATTATGCACTAATTTATTTAATCAAATCCGCAAATCCCTTGGCTGCGAACCTAACTTTTAAGATGGCCGAACACATATAAACACGACCTCCCCGTTGAGAGTTAATTTTATACGCTTCGTGCAAAGAACGCAAAAAAAAAAAAAATAATAATAATAAAAAACTAAAAATAATGTGCTGACAAACTACCAATTCACTGGGCAAACAGACTGCAATCAGCTGAGCAATTAAAATGAGAACTTTGTTACGCGCGTCGACGTCCACACAAAAGTTGGAAGAAATTTTAAACGGAAATCCGAAATGTTCATCGGGCTCGTTCGCAAATTTTAGGAAAGCTTTGTCAAGCCTGCCCGTTAGACCGCATGCAACAACTCAGTTCCTGCTAGATAGCTTATCATGAAATTTTACACTGGAGACTCATTAAAATGTGTCCAGAAAATTCAAGTGTCGTTAAAGCCAATAAAAAAATCTGGCATTTTGCATGAAGACTTATGTACGTTAACAGTAATATCGCGCTCAATTCTTTCTAAAATGAAAGAGTTTCGAATAAAATTTGTACAGAAAATTAAAACATTTCGTATCAATACGTCTGTTTCCGAAAATCGTGCCGTTTATGAGGCGATTACGAAAAATATAGCAAAGCCCGATGGACCATAGATGCTGTGCGAAGTAACATGTGATGCAGTAATAGTAACAACATTGTATAAGCACAACTGTAAACAGCAATTAAAAGTGTGATCCCCCTGTGGTTTAACCGGTACGACCATTTGAGAGGAGTACAGGATGCAGATGTTGACGTTATGCATACAGTACATTTCGTATCTTCTTGCCATTCTGCACTCATCAATAGTTCGTCTGTATCACATACTGCGGATGAGGTCCCCTTTTGCAAATCCCGAAATGGACCAAGTTAAGAATACGGAGAGTCGGAAAAATTGAAGCAGAAGACAACAAACCCCAGCTATCGAAGAAAACAAAAGATAAATAGATCTATACCACTTAAGTACAATTCTTTAGTGTTAATATTTTTAAATCAATCACATTTGCCTTCAGATTCATGTAAAGTTGTTGATACGCTGTTTGCTCGACATGTTTCCCTTACATATGCAGGCTGCATAGTTATTTTATTACTATTAAAACATCACTGTGGGACGTCCTACCTTGTTCAGTTTCAGCCATCAGTCACCAGACCTCAAAAACGTACTGTTCGCGAAAGTGTGACACAGCTCGTACCTAACTTATGACATCACAATTCCTTTTGCTTTTGCGCCCATTGCAATACCTCAATATGACTTAAGTTCCCTGATGGTGGGAGGGCTGCACACATTCGCTTGTTCTGCTTAATGACGTACATTCTCGCCAGGAGGTAAATATGAAGTTATAGTTGACAGCCATGAATCAATTACTATTCTCTTAGACCAAAGTACCCTTCCAGCTTCATTGTTAGTGTTATTTGTCGCGGTGCCCACATGGCCCGTTCTAACTGGTCAACTCCTCCATTCGAACTATTTACTGTAGCGCTCATCAAGCAGAATAAGGGCGACCCACACTGGTCGAGCCAGACTGCTCGGGTCGGGTCGAACATTGCTGCTGCTTCTTCTTCTTAGTCCGACCTCTTCTACCTACTCCTTGTAGGTGTAGAGGATTAATGTTGCACCCGATCACAGTCAAAGGCTACACACATACATTCAGCAAGACTCCTCTAGACGAATAATCGGCCCGTCTCCTGACACACACATAACAATCGTAACACAGAACCATTCCCCCGCCGAGACCGAACATTTTGTACATCGGATAAATACACAAAGAGGTATGAGTCAACCCACACCAATCGAACAAAACAAGACAGCTGCTGGTCGGAGGCGGCCCTATCAGACACAAACATGACTGGTGCTGTTCGCTCGACCCTTGTTTTGTCCAGTCTGCTCGAAGCATTTCATGCGTCCTTGGCTCCCACAGAAGAGCACATCATCATTCTCTGACATCTCGATTGCGACTGGCTTCATTTTGCCCTCACTTGCTCTTTAGCGTCTTGCGGAATCCAGGCATTCTGATTCCACATGCTCCGAGCAGTCTTGCTCGACCAGGGTGGGGTCACACGTAAACGTACATGAGGAATGTTCAACGGGCAAGGTTCCCTAGCCTATAACATCGCATTTAATCAAGCATTTTATTTTTCGACAAGATGTAGCTCCTCGTAGTATGGGTAACACTCAACAGATCATTTCTCCGGGTCGCTGAAGCAACACGTGGGAGACATCGATTTCAGGGTATTGAGGAAACGGAAGTTTCTTAAGTGGTTGCGAATACAATAACCCGATTTATACAGCGACGGACATTTTTAAACTCGTGCCAGATGAAACAAATGCATGAATGTGTTTGGGGATTAGGCTGAAAAATAATGGTATTCAGTCAAATAAATCAGCCACATTTACGACTGTAGTGACTTCTAATTTAATTTCTATGAAATTTTATTTTTATTATCCGACAAACAAAATTACATAGATCTTGTACATTTGGTTTATTTAATACCCACCTAAGATTACTTTCTATGATCTACGGAGCCTTAATTATTGAACATCCTTCGTACATGTACAGCTCGATCGGGATTAAAACCCACGAGTCCAGTGCTCTAGCAGCATGACTCTAGCCGCAGGAACACAGTTCAGCGTTTCGCGGTGTTTGAAAAATGCGTGTACACAGAAAATTCGTCTCGTAATGATACGCATTTAATATTATCTGCTCCTTTCGCTCAGAAAATTAACACTTTAAAAAATGAACTTCCTACACATTTTACAGTGCAAACATTTGTGAATTACATCTATTATAAAATTTAATTTTTCATGAAGAACAGTCAGTAACCATCGTATCAATTTTTCTGTCAATTAACCAATGATAACACACAAACACTGCGTCTCTTCACACATACGCGTACGAACATAAGACAGGAGTCACTTTGACTCCCAAGATTGGCCTGGACAGGGATTTACTGATGCATCACAAAACCAGAAGGATGCACAAGTTAGGTGGAATATGTAAATAAACTATGGCTCCAATTTGTCCCGTTTCTCCCGGGCTGTCCTCTTCTTAAAAGAAACGTCCCAGTGTCCCAAGAACCTTTGTCCGGACACCCAAGCGTCCCTCTTTATGATCGGGTAGAATTTTCATTCGCACCGCCGCAATAATACAATTTGTCCGTATCCTACAACGACGGTTAGCGAGTCACTGTTTAGTACCGATAGTTTTATAGGAGTGTTCGTGGGAATCGATCAGGCTGGCAATGTTGGCAATGATGTGAAATTGTAGTATGCAAGTGTCGATAAACAGCAAATTCTGTGACTCGCCCACAAACAGTGTGCCACTGACTGTGTGTGCTATACAGCCTGCCTTCCTGGTAAAATTTAGTATTACTTTGCAAACGCACACCTTTATTTTTGGATCCGTTCGTGTTGTTCAAAATATAATGAATGCACATTTGCAAAAAAATGTTATGTAGTGGTCTTATTAAGCACTCGCGTATGTATAAGTAAGCCTATAAGTGGCAGCTCGTCGGTGGAAAATCTGACTTTCAAATGTGCTCCCTTTCCACAAATGTTCTAGGTTTTAAGACTTAACTTCTGAAAATGATACGGTTTTCCTAAAAAGTATTATGGGGACCTACAAAAAACACAATACTTCCGTACTTCAGCTGCCACTTTCCAGTCTGAAGTTCCCTCTTTACACGAAAACGGTAGGCCTATGTGTGTATGTATGTGTCCCAATTTCAAATTTTAAGTAAGTTAACCAGCTAACAGATCGTTATTGAACCTGGAGGCCGTCCCAGCACCCCCGTCTTCGCGATTTCGCACGGTATGTAATAAAAACGACATGGTGAATATGCCACCTTGTTCCGTGGCAGCCACACAAACGCCATTTACTTTAGGGTCTCGAAATGGTGTAACCAATATATATTGCTAAGCCAGCCACGTTTTGTTACAATATTATTTCTATAAAATGCAACATAACAATAAGGCGGCCGTGTAAAAATGTTCAACTTCCGACTTTCAGACAACAAAGAACCATTTCAGACAAAAATGTGAAATTTGTTTGGTAGACATACCATAAACATACCTACTTATTATACAAGTATTTTCTAAATAATAAAATAAAAACATGGTGGCGATGCATAATTTTCAGGTTATCTCAAACATACAACACCGGCAAAATCTGGGCTGGAGTGCTTCACACAAATAGAAGGCCAACAACAGAAACTGAAATATGCCTGTAGGACTACAGATCCGTAGAACATTAGAGCAGGTTTAATGAGTTATACTGGGAACTTTGTATACTAACTCTGTAATCGGGTATGATGGGATCCATTGATACTAATAATATACGCAGTAAATCCTCCAAGGCAAGTTTTCTCGAGAATTCGCGCGCTACTTTATCGAAAATTCATCAGTTTTGTATCGTGCTTCAAACTGCAGACTTCATTTCATAGCACGTGATTTCTCTAACTGTGGCACGCGGCCTTAATACAAATCAGAATATAAAAACAGGAAAACAAAAAATTAAAAAACTCATACAACATAAGCCATACACGTATGGTTGCTTATATGCAGTACTGCTGGCAACATTACATAACTTATCCCTGCTGTCAGCCAGTATTTCCAATTTCAGCCCTTGTATTTAAATAAAAAAAGTATTGGTAACACAATTAAAGTGCCAAATTTCACTTCTTGGCACGCCAGCGAAAAAGTTTGAGAACCCCTCGTCTACTATATAATACTTGTTTTTACAAGTGTCATGATATTCATCCCCATTTGCAGGTCGCCGTGTTTGAAAGATGGCACAAAATGTGATGAAACATTACATACAACATTTGCCAGCCTTTGTATGTACAGTACAGCTCAGCAACACCCAGCATTTTAATTTCTGCACAGTTCTCAGTAACTGTTATCTACGGATTATCGACAGATAAGGACAGTACCTGCATGGTTCGTTGACGCGACTTTGATTGTGGTTTAATTAAAGTGTATAAAAGCGTCGTCCATCTCATCTACCCATCAACGCACATGCAGTGCCTTAGTTTTCATGTACTTTAGTACATGAAAACATGCGCCTGAATTGTGAATGTCGTGCTCTATTCCCGCAGCTCGTCTTGGTGAGCATGCCAGCATATCACTAGCGCTTATCCGTACTGTGACACAGCCAGTAACAGCCATTTTACTTTCGTTGACTCTGCAACAGCACTTTAATTTCCGCATGTCTTTGAATGAAGCAGGTCCGCTCCTGCGGTTCAGCTACACTCTTCAGGAGCAGTCATGTGGAAGAGCACCGCTAGACGACCCCACGACTGCTATAGGCCTAGTTGACTAACATTTGTCACTTTTAGTTACTTGTCAAGTCGTGGGAACGATGCACTTGTAAAACTCTTGACCACTTTTTCGTCTCCCAACGACTGACTATCGGTAAAATAATACAAATTGAAGTACGCACTAACCACGAAACGTTTAAAGACTAGCCCATAGGCGTCCAACCTTTTTATGGCAAAGGACCACACACGTTACTGTGGGCTGGTTCGCGGGCCACACGTGGGGAAAAAATAAGGGGTATACCTAACTTCCAAAAATTGTGTAATTTTTATAGTAAATACTTCAAATAATGTGGCTGTGGGTCACATAATACAAACTGGTGCGTCGCGGGTTGGAGATCCATGAGCTAGAAGCTTCAGTCCGCCAGCCTATCAAGGATACCCGACTTTGAATTTTTGCCAAATAACCCAGTCGAGTACATCATACTATGACAAGTACTCACTTGGCTCCTTGCACAATGCGCAATTGCGCATTTGTCATATACACCAGTGATGAGAACGGGGATATAACGCGGCAGGAATAAGACCGCTATTTCTAAAAATGTTAGCCTTTGCGCCAAGATTCCTTTCGAATTTCCACTTTCACCTCCGGAACCGAGATAGCTCAGTCGGTGTAGTGACTAATAGGCCACGGACTACACTACAACGAAATCGCGGCTCGATTTCGAATGCTGACAAGACTACTTCTCTTCTCCAAAGCCTCAAGACCGGCTCTGCGGCCCATCCAGCCTACATCTCGACGGGTTCAGATCCCTACCAAGGAGTAAAGCAGCTGGGACGTGAAGCCCACCACTCACCTCCATCTAATGCCAAGATTAAATATGAGTGCAGCTACACATCACCGCCCCATGTATCTTCATGGCGTGGTGGCGCGGAGAAAGACAAATTTACCTTTACCTTTACCTTTACTTTCACTCCAACCTACCGAAAAACTGAAACAGAAATGGTCAGTTCTATTTCTTACATGTACAGTACAATAACACTTTCTACTTCCATCGCAGTCAAGACACAGGCCACACGACACAGGCTGTGATTGTTCTCTGTCTGAGCGGATTGTTTCCGTCGAAATTCAAAGTACGCTTAAGTTTCGCAACAAACGAGGCCGGCTGAAATATAACAAAACAAATCACACTTCGGTAGCCGATTTTATCTGACTTTAAAACACTAATCAAGCTCTAAACCGATCTAAACAAAGTGGCGAAGAATTGTTCAGTTTCTTTTGCATAGTTGCGATTAAAATTTACTCATAGGTACAGGGTAAAGTCGTCCCCTTTGCACATCACAAGTAAGTAAAATAACTTTTACCATCGTCCTAACAACACATACACCACACTACGCACGACGTTTCGAAAGCTACTGCTTTCTTCCTGAGGTGAACACACACAGTGTCGTAGATAAAATCGGCACATACATTCTAAATGAGTCATACCTTCAATCCACACACACACACATATGTTAAATGTAAAATAATTCGTCTAGATAACACTACATGTCACATGGTATCACAAATCATTATGGAAATTAAAAACATACAATAAAATTCAAGGAAACGTATATCAATCATCCAGGGTGTGGTCTGATTACTAATGGATATTTGATTTATGTGTGTTTCTCTAACTCACCAATAGAGAGTGCTGACTGGATATTTTATTTGTAAGTATATGCAGTATGTTTCCATGAATTTCATGCTACATTTTTAATTTCCATAATGATTTGTGATACTATGTTTGTGACATGTAGTGTTATCTAGATGAATTATATTTAATATGTGTATGGATGAGTCTCGTACGTGAAGGAATGACGCATTTAGAATATATGTGCCGATTTTATCTAAGAGACCATGCTTTCACCTGAGGAAGAAATAAGTAGCTTTCGAAACGTCGTGAGTAAAGTGTGGCGTATGTGTTTTAAGATTATGGGAAAAGTCCTTTTACTTGTGATGTCATCCCTATGCACACCATTAAAACGTAGAAACGTGGAAGCATGTTTCCAATCATTCTGTCTCGACACTAGACGAAGGTGGAAGGCCAGGTCCATGCCCAGTATGGATACCCCAGTACTCACTGAGCAGTAAGCTGGGTACGCCCTAGAAAGGGCCTGGACGCTCCGGAGAAGGGAAATTTCGTCACTGTGCCAAGAAATCAAACCACGATTCCTCGGTGGTCTAGTCACCACACCGACTGAGCCATTCTGGCTTACTAACTCAAAACTTCATTTCAGTCTTTCCACACGCTGTCCATTCTAAACTTTATCCGTGAGAAAGAAACGTACATAAAACTTTTTGAGTAATCGATACCGTTAATACGTTTATATATATATATATATATATATATATATATATATAAAACAAACATTGCACAGATCCCTCTCAACCCTCATAGCCTTGCTGTGGAGTCACAGCATTAAACTACGCGACCAGCAGACGACTGCGGATTACTGTTTGCGAGGCTGCTGTTTCTGAATGCAGTTCCTGAATCGATCGACTGCTTTGATTTTTATACCTACGCAACAACTGTGGCAGAAAACAGTATGATTTGACATTCAGCAAATTAAGTTCTGATATGTGTGCGGCGCATCATTTCTTGAACGAGAAGCCGGTTGCAACTTTTACACACGTAACATCAAAAAGGGCGGCCAAATATTTATCACCCAACAAATTACTGAACCACAGACCACAGACTAGAGACCTTATTTCCACGGCCTTCCCAGGTCCAGTTACATTCAATCAGTTAATTTTTACAATCCTCATCGCGTTTCGGATTGAATATGACTAAATCGTTTTTAACTGTTTCTTCATGTAGTAAGAATAGCAATTTCAGTTCCAATTACACATTTCGCACGATGGCTGGAATAAATATTTCAATATTTACATGTTGATAATACCGAAAAATAACGCAACAAATATAAAATTATGTGTCACTTTCTGTATTCAATTTTCGTCATACAGCATATTACTTTCTACAGACAAAACGTTAATCTACATTTAATTAGCATGAAGACGCAAGGGTCAGCTAAGGTCTAATTCCACACATTAACTTCTACACTATGGCATATGGAAATTAATGGTCAGGCTCACGGTCCAGCCGATTTACCTCCAGTACACTCCCCTTAGGAGCCAGAGTGGGCCACCAGCCAGTGGTGAATGCAAGAGCCATTGCCCTTTCCAAGAAGCAAACACGTGGTTAGTCACTACAGTCTAGCGAGTGACGTACCCACGTTCAGTTTTTCGAGGCAATAATCATCAATTTTAAGCCATATGAAAGTAAGAAACACAGCCACTTCTTAACGATCCATCCAGCATTTTCCTGCTTTATTTGTCTTTATGTAAATTCGAACGACGCATACGGGTATTTCTTAGAAAGCAAATTTTATGAAGTCGCATGTCTTACGTGTAATCACTTGGAAGTATTTCTCAAATACGTCTAACCTCAAATTTGTTGACACCAAACCGCAGATCAAAAATACACGCCCCAGATAAAAACAGGCGGAAATTGTAAGTACGTAAATAAATAAATTAAAAATCATTCCTGGAGCTTAGTGCTAGCAATATTTGGTTTCCTCATCACAAAGTTTAAAAAAAAGAAGCTAAGTCACCTGTCTCAAAACCAGCCATTATCACAGTTTAGGCCTACTTCTTAAGCCTACAGAACGTGCGGTAAGAAAAAATTTCATAAGAACGACATTGCGTCACAGATTATGGTTTATAATCACAAAACAAATATGTCAATAAACATGGTTTTAATACACAGTAGAGTGGCATTTTACATGCAATACTTTCATGCGTATTAGTGTACGTGACGAAAAAATAAATGGAAAATAAAAAATGCGGATAAACTAATCTCGCACTCGAAGAGGATTCACATCCTCATGAATACATTGAATTGAAACACAAAGAATGGTAGTTACTAAAAATCGTGTTCTTCAAAAGACAACGGGAAGAGTCTGCAGCATCGTCTTCTCATGACAGTAACCGGATCCTGCATTTTGTTATTAATCAGTTCCATTGTATTCGCTGTATTACTGTTTTCATACCACATGCCTAATAAAAATACTTTAAAATACGTAACACATACCAATGCAGTTCGATTAATTCACTTCTTTCAGAGAGGGGAATAGCAAGGTATAAGGGGGGTGTTGTGGCTATACGCGACTTTGGGTATACCTGGTTGTATGGAACCTAACCACCGTGTACAACATAACTCTACTGCACAACCATTTAACACACACACACACACACACACACACACACACACACACACACATACAATACAGAAAATTAACGAAAATTAAAGTACGGGGTCCGTATTAATATTGCAAAGCTTACTGCACACAAAAAGTTCACCCTTTAACGTGCCATGAAGGTACGGGAGAAAACAGAGGTACGGCTCTATTCTTTCTATAGCCTCCATGCTGGATTGGGGTGGGCGGTCAGCACCACGCCCCGGCCGTGTTACCACCCGGAAATGACTCAGTACCCACAGTACAGGGGGCTGGGTGGGCCCCAGGGCAGGTCTGAACGGGTGCGAAAGGTGTCGCACCCACCGGGGTTCAAACCCCGCAAGTAATCGCTATACTAACTACGCTATCCTGACACAGTTCATAGTTGGTTTAAAGGAAGTTGGTCTATTATGTGTGACGAGCTCGGGAACGCTGACTGTAGTTGTATTATGTCAACCTCGTGTATTTCAGTATACCTAAACAGGGGTCAACAGACGTTCTTTGACTATCGTTTTATTTGCGTGATTTCAGGCTTCCGCCGCGAAGTACATACGAACTGCGCTCTTCTGAGCTGTTATGCAGCGAGAAGTGGGAATTCCTTACCGACATTTCGGGACAACCTACTGGTCCCATCTTCAAGTGCCAATAACAATTCCTGACCTTTGAAGATAGGACCAACAGGTTATCCCGAAACGTCGGTAAGGAACCAACACCACCCGCTACGTAACAGCCCCGAACAGCGCAGTTCTCATCCTTTTATTTATCAGCTGTCGTGCACTACATGTTGGAATGGAGCTCCCTGAATATCACGTTAATAATCACCGAAACGCATAGGAGAAAGAACTAACATGTGAGTGAAGAAACAGTGTAATGCACGGCAGTTGGTAAATAAAAGGAAAGTGTAGAATATGGTGCACGGTACGTACGATATTAAAACACAATATTTAAAAAAAAGTTCGTTGATTTTACCGTTCGGACAAAAATTCTACTTGCTCGATATTCACCGACAATTCAAGGCGCGCTGCACATGATTTTCATATTCCTCCACACCACCCTGTTGGCTGTCACCTTACACGCAGCACGTACCACACACTGTATGTACGGCACAAACCCACATATATTACTCTGAACTACGAACTTCACTCAATGGAGTTGATATGTTTTGTAATCACAAAATAAATAGACATATTATATAACAGAATGCCTATACAAGATATTTGTGTGAATATGTACAAAAAATGGTGGCGGAAGAAAATTTCAAACAATAAATTCTAAGACCTTTCCTCTCGTAACGGGGGGGGTTCGAACTTGACCCGTCTGGCCTGAGAAAGTAACAATGATTCCTCGTCCCTGCGGTAGCCAGTTACTCCAGTTAGGCGGTTCATGAAATGCTGATATTTGTCCATTAATATCGATACATATTTCTGAGTCAAGTATACGGCGCTTCAAAGGAGAGTGTTTCGTTCAAAACTGGGAATGAGCTCTTCGTCACTCGGGATTTCCTTTCTGTGGTAGGCAGCTCCATGAAGTGAAGGAAGTCATTACAGAAGGCGGACGCAAATTGCATGAATGAACACTTCATGATTGACACTGAAGGACATACATACGTACGTGTACATACGTACATCGTGGCACATTAAGTGCCATGTAAATCCACGTCTTCTGGCATGTTATGCCGTGTCGACTGGTAAATTGTTATCGATGTTTCAGAGGATCGTACAGCCTCCAGCTTCAGGGCTTAGAAGCCTAAAGACCACTCTTCTTGGGCTAAGAGACCCTCAAAATGGAGGCAATATGCTCCTGCGTAACGTCAGTAACCACTTACCAATCAACATGGCGTAAATCCCAGAGGACTTGCATTGTCACCAACACCTCAAAATCTTGCAGACTTACCATTGTTATCGCCTGCCTTTCTCTTCCACTGGAGTTCATCTTTGCTTTGTGTTGTCCCTGCAATAAGAGAGGAATGCGTTACTCGACAAAGATGAAAAGTACAAAGAAATTCACAGCAAGTGTGAAACTTATTTAAAATTCGCCCCTCCTCATGGCTCGACAGCCCTAGTGGGCCTAGGCCTCCTCTGGACGAGTGATCGGACCTTCGCAGAGACCTCTACCTGACAACACACACCACTCATTAGACACACACATTCAAGCCGCCAGCGGGATTGGAATCCGCAGTCCCAGCAGCCGAACGACCGTAGACCCTAGCCGTAGTCTGCGCGGCTACTGGGATCGGCCTTTAAAATAAGTACCCAATATAAACGCGCGAGCGAGCGTGCGTGTGTGTGTGTGTGTGTGTGTATATATATATATATATATATATATATATAGACGGCTATTTTATTTAAATAGAGAGAGATAGGCGGCTACTTTTGAGACGAGCACTCGTATGTGCCTAAGCGACAGCAGTTGCACCCCCCCCCCCCCCCCCCCCCCCCCCCCCCCCCCCCAAAAAAGAGGACTGAGAGGTTGTTTTAATTTATTAAAAACCAATAATACCTTTTTTTTTTTTCTTTTTATTCCACCAACACTACAAAC
>Ga0123355_10001468_pt1 | contig 32791 bp, 30 predicted proteins | sample TergutEmb28metaG_3_FD_89872 | JGI IMG/M metagenome (GOLD analysis project Ga0123355, IMG submission 89872) | Embiratermes neotenicus P1 segment gut microbial communities from Petit-Saut dam, French Guiana - Emb289 P1 | ecosystem: Host-associated > Arthropoda: Insects > Digestive system > Gut ...
CGGCGACCTTCACCGTGCCTCTCATGGGAAATTTCCACCAGACATTCCCTCTCTGGATGTAAGGAGACGGCTACTCCTCCGGTTCAACGCCTTGATAAAGTATTGCAGACAATTGTACGCCACGGGAGGGCATTTGTCAAGATGAAATTTACGGTTCTAATGCACAATTTTTTAAGGACCCGCCGGCTAAGCCGGCGGGTCTTCGGGGGCTCGTTCGCAGTTCTCCCGTTCCCTCCTTCTCCCCTTTTCACATATCCAGGCAGCAACGATCCCAGGGAGAAGCGTGAGGAGCACCGCTAGGCCCAGGAGTAACTGGGGGATGATTCTATCAATGATTGTCATATACTGAGTTACCTCACCAAATTATATTCACCATTATTGCGTCATTATGCCACCAAAATAATTATGACGCAATAATGACGTTAAAATTAAGTCTAAATAACGTCTGTGAGGTGAGCCTGTTGGAGGATAAAATATTAAGATATACCCTGCGAGTAGATCGTGAGTTGTTTGGAAAATTTCGCTATATTGCCGACTATAAAGGTCGCTCAGCAAATAAAGAGATTGAGCAGTACATAAAGCGCTGTGTGAGAGAATTTGAAGAAAAAAACGGGAAAATCGACCTGAATGAAGAATAGATGACTTTCATTAGAAACGCAACAAGTTCGCCAAAAGGAGCCTGTTTATGACAAAAGTTGCCTTTATCTGCGTCCATAACTCCTGCCGCTCGCAAATTGCAGAGGCCCTTGGCAGGCACCTGGCGGGCCATGTGCTGGAGTGCTACTCCGCCGGAACGGAGCTAAAACCCAAGCTCAACCAAGACGCCGTCCGGCTGATGAAGCGACTTTACGGCATCGACATGGAACAGACACAGCGCTCAAAGCTCCTAACCAGTATTCCGGCAGTTGATATTGTAATCACAATGGGGTGCAATGTAGACTGCCCCCATTTACCCTGCCGACATCGGGAGGACTGGGGACTTGAAGACCCGTCGGGACAGAGTGACGATGTGTTTATCCAGACAATCCAGACCATAGAACGCAAACTATTTGCGCTGAAACATGCCGTAGAAAGAGGTGCGCTGTGAAATCGGTAGTTTGCACCCGATAGCTACTATCCAAAGCTAACCCCACAATCCACGGCCCTGCGGCAAAATGCGCCGCAGGGCCGTTTTCTGGTTTTTCCGGACAGTTTACAATATTTTCATCTTTCTCCTATTGACATTTCCTGATTATAGTAGTATATTAGAGTTAGCACTCTTGCCAAGAGAGTGCTAAAATGTGAAAAGATTGGGGCGTTACCATGGAAATCAGCGAACGAAAAAAGCTGATTTTAAAGGCCGCTGTGGAGGACTATATCGACACGGCAGAGCCTGTCAGTTCCAAGGGGCTCTTGGGGCGGTCAAAGCTGGGGGTCTCCTCGGCCACGGTCCGCAATGAAATGAGCGAGTTGGAGCAGATGGGGCTTTTAGAACAGCCCCACACGTCGGCGGGCCGTGTGCCCACGGCGGCCGGATATCGGATTTACGTCAATGAGCTCATGGGCCAAAACGGCGTCTCCTGCGAGGAGGCCCAGGTGATCCAAGAGAATCTGCAACAGAAAAATGACGCATCCGATAAACTGATGGCCGACGCCTCGAAGCTCACCAGCCGGATTACCGCCCTGCCCAGCTACGCCATGCGGGCGATCCCCGCAGAAGTGACGGTACAGCGGTTTGAGCTGGTCCACATTGACCAGCACACCTTTATCATCGTGATGCTCCTGTCCGACAAACGGGTGGAGAATCGGCTGGTGACCCTGCCGGCCCCCGTCCAGCAGGAGATGCTCATCAAGCTGGCCGCTCTGTTTAATGCCAGTTTCACCGGGAAACCGGAATCGGACATGACTACAGCCCTCATCACCGCAACGGAGCGGGCTGCGGGAGATACGGCGGGGTTGACCGCCGTCATCGCCGGGTTTGTGATTGAAATCCTCATGGAGACCAAGCGCACCCATACGGTTGTATCCGGGGCGTCCAGCCTGTTGGATCACCCGGAGTTCCGGGATGTGGAAAAGGCCCAGCGGGTGCTGGGATACCTGGCCAATGAGCAGGAGCTGCGCAATCTGCCCGCACCCGACGCCGACGGGGTCAAGATCATCATCGGCCCGGAGAATATTGCAGAGGAACTAAAAGATTCCAGCGTGGTGGTGGCAAAATACGATGCGGGGGACAATATGCAGGGGATCATCGGCGTGGTGGGCCCCACCCGGATGGACTACTCCCGTGTGGCCGCCCGGCTCGCTTATATCGCCGGGGGATTGGCCAGAGCGTTATCCATGGGGATACCCATTGGACTAGAAGAGATTACGGAAAGGAATGACAACGATGGCAGATAAGACGAAGCCGGATCCGGCGGAAGAGATGGAGCCCTCCGTTGCGGAGGACACAGATCAACCGGGGGCGGATCAGATAGCGGCTCTGGAGCAGGAACTGGCCGCAGAAAAAGAGCGATGCCTGCGCTTGGCCGCCGAGTACGACAACTATAGAAAGCGCAGCCAAAAAGAGCGGGAAGGGCTGTACGCAGACGTGAAATCCAACGTCGTACAGGCGCTGTTGCCGGTCTACGATAACTTAGAGCGGGCACTGGCCCAGGAATCCGCAGACGAGGCCCTGTACAAGGGTCTGGAAATGACCATGTCCCAGTTCCATGAGGTCTTTGAGAAACTGGGCGTCACAAAAATCCCTGCCCTGGGCGAGAAATTTGACCCGGTAATCCACAACGCCGTGCTCCACATACAGGACGAGGCGTATGGGGAAAATGAAATTGTAGAACAGTTTCAGACGGGCTTTCAATTGGGCGATAAAATCATCCGCCACTCAATGGTAAAAGTGGCAAATTAAATTTATAGGGGCGCACAGTGTGCGCCCGCCACCGAATTGCGGTGCAGAGCAAAATAGGCGCTCTAGGAGAGCGCAGCAGACAAAAATCGAGGAGGAACACAAAAATGGGAAAAATTATTGGAATTGACTTGGGAACCACCAACTCTTGCGTGGCCGTCATTGAGGGCGGCGAGCCGAATATTATCGCAAACGCCGAGGGAAATCGCACTACGCCGTCAGTCGTAGCGTTTTCCAAAGAGGGCCAGCGGATGGTGGGCCAGGTGGCGAAACGCCAGGCCATCACCAACCCGGATCGCACCATTATGTCCATTAAGCGGGAGATGGGCTCCAGCTACAAGGTGACCATTGACGACAAACAGTACACCCCACAGGAGATCTCTGCCATGATACTCCAGAAACTCAAAGCCGATGCCGAGAGTTATCTGGGCCAGCCGGTTTCAGCGGCGGTTATCACAGTGCCGGCCTACTTCACAGACAGCCAGCGGCAGGCCACGAAAGATGCGGGTAAAATCGCAGGGCTGGACGTCAAACGGATCATCAACGAGCCCACGGCGGCGGCTCTGGCCTATGGGCTGGACAAAGAGAGCGACCAGAAGATCATGGTCTACGATCTGGGCGGCGGCACCTTTGACGTGTCCGTGCTGGAAATCGGCGACGGCGTCATCGAAGTGCTGGCCACTGCCGGGAACAACCGCTTAGGCGGGGACGACTTCGACGAGGCGGTCATGCACTATCTGGTGGACGAGTTCAAAAAAGACAGCGGAATCGACCTCAAAGCCGATAAGGTGGCCATGCAGCGGCTCAGAGAAGCCGCAGAAAAGGCCAAAGTGGAGCTGTCCAGCGTGACCTCTACCAACATCAACCTGCCCTATGTCACAGCGGACGCCACGGGGCCGAAGCACTTGGACATTACCTTGACCCGGGCAAAATTCAACGAACTGACCCACGATCTGGTGGAGAAGACCATCGGGCCGGTAAATCAGGCCCTCAGCGATTCCGGTCTGGCGGCCAAAGAGTTATCCAAGATCCTCTTGGTGGGCGGTTCCACCCGGATTCCCGCCGTGCAGGATGCGGTGCAAAAGCTCACGGGGAAAGAGCCCTTCAAAGGCATCAATCCGGACGAGTGTGTGGCGGCCGGGGCGGCCATCCAAGGCGGCGTGTTGGGCGGCGACGTAGAGGGGATCCTCCTCTTAGACGTGACGCCCCTGTCCCTGGGGATTGAGACCCAGGGCGGCATCTGCACGAAACTCATTGAGCGCAACACGACCATTCCGTCGAAGAAGAGCCAGATCTTCTCCACGGCGGCCAATAATCAGACCAGTGTGGAGGTCAACGTCCTCCAGGGCGAGCGGGAGCTGGCCCAGTACAATAAGAGCTTAGGCAAGTTCCACCTGACGGGTATCCCGGCGGCACCCAGAGGTGTGCCTCAGATTGAGGTCACATTCGATATTGACGCAAACGGTATTGTCAACGTGTCCGCAAAAGACCTGGGAACGGGCAAAGAACAGCACATCACCATTACGGCCTCCACGAATTTGAGCAAAGACGATATTGAAAAGGCCGTCAAAGAGGCGGAGGAGTTCGCCGCCGAGGACGCCAAGCGCAAAGAGGAGATCGACATCCGCAACCAGGCCGACCAGATGGTCTATCAGTCGGAGAAAACCCTGGAAGAGCTGGCGGATAAACTGGAAGAGGCCGATAAAACGGCCATCCAGAGCGGCATCGACAAGGTGAAAGAGGCCCTCAAAGGCGAGGATATGGAGATGATCCGCCTGGCCACGGAGGAGCTAACCCGTGCCGTCCAGACGGCCAGCGAGAAGCTCTACGCCCAGACGGCCCAACAACCCGACCCGGAAGGCGATCCCGGCTACGGCCACGCCGAGGACCATCAGCCCGAGGGCGACTATGTGGACGCCGACTATGAGGTAGTAGACGACGAAGAGAGTAAATAATAAATAGCTGCAGGGCGCAACGCCCTCGGCGCGCCGTCTGCGCCTGAAATGCGGCGCACCGAGGGCGTTGCGCCCTGTGAAAACAGATGTAAAGCGGGAGTTTTGAACAATGGCGGGACAAAAACGAGATTATTATGAGGTGCTGGGGCTGAAAAAAGGGGCCGAGGACGCAGAGATCAAAAAGGCGTTCCGGAAACTGGCCAAGGAGCACCACCCGGATGTGAATCCGGATAACCAGGCGGCAGAGACCCGGTTTAAAGAGATCAACGAGGCGTATGAGATCCTCTCCGACGCAGATAAGAAGGCCAAATACGACCAGTTTGGCCACGCCGGGGTGGACCCTAACTTTGGCGCAGGTCAAGGCGGGGCCTATGGCGGATACGGCAGCGGCGGATATTCCGGCATGGATTTTGATTTGGGGGATATTTTCAACTCCTTTTTCGGCGGCGGATACGGCGGTGCCGCCGGCGGCCGCCATAGCGGGCCAAGAAAAGGGGAAAATATCCACGCCAGCGTCGATCTCACCTTTGCAGAGGCGGCCTTCGGCTGTGAGCGGGAAGTCACCGTCCCGACTATCGTCAATTGTGACACCTGTAACGGTTCCGGGGCGGCAGAGGGATCATCGCCGGAGACCTGTACTGCCTGTAAGGGCAGCGGGACGGTCCAGGCCCAACAGCGGACACCTTTTGGGGTGATGAATACCACCACAACCTGTCAGCAGTGCGGCGGCACGGGAAAACTTATCAAAAATCCCTGTAAGACGTGTAAGGGCAAAGGCAAGGTGCGGAAAAATCTAAAGCTCACTGTGAAAATCCCCGCCGGGATTGACAATGGGCAGACGGTCTCTCTCCGGGGCAAAGGCAACGCCGGATCAAATGGCGGCCCGGCCGGGGATCTGCTGGTGACAGTTCGTGTCCGATCCCATCCCAAGTTCCAGCGGGAGGGATACAGCATCCACAGCGAGCACCACGTATCCGTAGTACAGGCCATGCTGGGGGATGAGCTGGAAGTGGAGACATTAGACGGCAAGGTCAAATACGCCATCCCGGACGGTACCCAGTCGGGGACGGTGTTCCGCCTGCGGGGGAAAGGGATCCCCTACTTGAATACAAAAGGCCGGGGCGACCAGTTTGTCACGGTGGTAGTAGATATCCCCGGCAAGCTGAACGCCGAACAGCGGGCGCTGGTCGAGCAGTTGGGCGAGAAGATGGGCATACCTGTGTCCGGCAACAAAGACGGATTTTTTGAGAAAAAGTGGAAGAAAAAGAAATAGGGGGCGCTTATGACCACCCAGTTTGACATTGCGATCATCGGCGGCGGGGCCAGTGGCCTGGCCGCCGCCATTACCGCCGCCCGTCTCGGGGCGGCGGTTGTAATATTGGAAAAACTGGCCCGGGTGGGCAAAAAGATTTTGGCCACGGGGAATGGGCGCTGCAATCTGGGGAATCTTTCCCAAGAGTTAGACGCTTATTGGGGCAGTGTGGAACTCAGTCCCGTGCTCAAGGCGTTTCCCGGCGAATCGGATTTTTTCCGCTCCCTCGGCGTATGGGTACGGCCCGACGAGGCGGGGCGGCTCTATCCGGCCAGCTTCCAGGCGGCCTCCGTGTTGGACGCCCTGCGGTTGGAGTGTACACGGCTTGGCGTGGCGGAGATATGCGACTTTCCTGTCCGGGAAATCACACAGTCGAAGGACGGATTTGTCCTCACATCGGACACAGGGCAGAGCGCAGCGGCCCGGCGGGTGATTTTGGCCGCAGGCGGGGCCGCCGGAGCACAATTCGGCACGTCAGGAGACGGGGTGCGATTGGCCCGGGAGTTGGGCCATCAGGTGACGGACTGTTATCCCGCCCTGGCCCCTATCCCAGTGGAGGCCCGGCGTGTCCGGGGGCTGAAAGGAATCCGGGTACAGGCAGAGGTCACGGCCCTGCGGGACGGACAGATTGTGGACAGAGAAGCGGGTCAGGTACAATTTGCCGACGATGCCCTCACGGGGATTTGCGTGTTTAATCTGGCCCATCTGCGGCCCGATATCTTGGCGTTGGACTTACTGCCCTGGTGCAAGGATGCGCAGGGGCTTTTGGCAGAGATTTTAAATCACCGGGCCGGAGCGGCTCTGGAGGATGTATTGACAGGGCTATTCCCCAAGCGGATCGGGCAGGTTTTGATCAAAGCCTGTACGGATCAGCCGTTGACGGCTCCGGCATCGGTTTTGAAAACAGCGGAGATCACAGCCCTTGCGAAGTTGATGAAAGAGTGGCAATTCCCCGCCCGCCCTGCGGACAACTGGGATATGGCCCAGGTGACGGCGGGGGGCGTGACGGGGGTATTATCCACCTTGGAATCCCCGCTGCTCCCCGGCCTGTATTTTGCCGGAGAGGTCTTGGACGTCCACGGCGATTGCGGCGGATTTAATCTGCGCTGGGCCTGGGCCAGCGGATGGACCGCAGGAGAATGTGCGGCGAGAGGGCTGGGCCTATGATCCAGATTGCCAATGTCAAAGCGCCCATAGACTTTACGGATCAATGGCTCCTGGCGGAGGCCACCCGGCGGCTGGAGACCTCCCCGGCGGAGATCAAATCCGTGTGCTTATTGAAAAAATCCCTGGACGCCCGGCGGCGGGATCGGATCCACTATGTGTTGACCTTGGGCGTAGAGGCGGCGGATGAAACCGCCATCTTAGAGCAGCGCCGGGAGGACAGCAACATCCGGCGGCGGGCGGAATACCAGCCCGTTCAGCTTCCGGCGTGGACAGGCGCTCACTCGCCTGTGATCGTGGGCAGCGGCCCTGCGGGGTTGTTTGCCGCCTTGACCCTGGCCCGTGCCGGGGCGAATCCCCTCTTATTGGAGCGGGGCGGCGACGTAGATGAACGGCAGACGGCGGTTCGGCGGTTCTGGGACGGCGGAGCACTCGACCCGGAGAACAATGTCCAGTTCGGCGAGGGGGGCGCCGGGACATTTTCCGACGGCAAACTGACCACCGGGACAAAAGATCCAAGGATCTGGGACGTGCTCCACACCCTCCATCAGTGCGGTGCGCCGGAGGAGATTCTCTATGAGGCCAAGCCCCATGTGGGTACGGATCGTCTGCGGCAGGTGGTGCGCCATCTGCGGGAGGAGATCAAGCGGCTCGGCGGGCGGGTGGAGTTTCACGCCAAATTTACAGAGTATCACGTGACGGCGGGACGGATTAGCCATGCCGTCTATGTGCAAGGCGGCCGAGAGCATCGTATCCCTACAGACCATATCATCCTGGCCACGGGACACAGCGCCAGAGACGTGTTTCAGCTATTATGCGACAAGGGCGTGGCCCTTGCTCAAAAGCCCTTTTCCGTCGGAGTGCGGATCGAGCACACCCAGGCGGCGATCAACAAGGCCATGTACGGCGATGGGTGCAATCTTCTGCCCGCCGCTGATTATAAATTGACCGCCCACCTGGAGGGTGGGCGGAGCGTGTACACCTTTTGCATGTGTCCCGGCGGTCTGGTGGTGGCCAGCTCGTCAGAGCCGGGGGGCGTGGTGACCAACGGGATGAGCCATCACGCCAGAGACGGCGCAAACGCCAACAGTGCGCTCTTAGTAGGGGTCTCGCCGGAAGAGTTCGGGTCAGAGCACCCCCTGGCGGGGATCGCCTTCCAGCGGGAGTTGGAACGGCGGGCTTATGAACTGTCGGGACAATATCTGGCCCCCGCCGTCACCGTGGGGGAGTTTTTGACGGGGAAACCGCAGGGGTTTTCCACGGTGCGGCCGAGTTATCTACCGGGAGTCATCCACGGCCTGCCGGATCATTATCTGCCGCCATTTGTGTGCGACGCCCTCCGGGCGGGACTTGTGGCCCTGGGGAAAAAGCTCCGGGGATTCGATCACCCGGATGCAATACTCACCGGGCCGGAGACCAGGAGTTCAAGCCCCGTGCGGATCCTGCGGGATGAGACGGGGTGCAGTGTCAACCTCCCCGGCCTATACCCGGTCGGCGAGGGGGCGGGCTACGCCGGAGGAATCATCTCCGCCGCCGTGGACGGGATTAAGACAGCGGAGCATGTGTTGTCATCGGAATAAAACCGTCATCCATCGGACGATCCAATTCCACATATTGGGGAACTCTTCTCGGATGGCCGCTCTGACCTGGTCGGCGTCGATCTCTGAGAAGCTGTATCCGGGGGGCGTGGTAAGAAACGTCTGCACACCCTCGGCAATGCGTCCCACAGCGATGTGGCCGTAGGCGTGGTCGCCGATGGCAATATGGGACGCTACGGCCAACGCTCCGGTTGAGAACATGCCGATTGCCACGGCACCCAGGGCGAATATGCCGATTGCAATCGCACCGATGGAGAACGTGCCGACGGAGATAGTACCCACGGACAGGATCAGCCCGAAAGAGAGCACGCCCAGACCGATCAGCCCGGCGCTCAACAGTCCGATAGACACAAACCCCGCCGATAGAAGGCCGATGGCCACAAGACCCTGTGCCATATTTCCGATGGCCACAACGCCCTTCGCCCGCTTTGCGCCCCATCCGATATTGATGTGTACAAGGGGCAGGCCGAACGCCGTCTGTTTGCTCTTGTATTCGTAGGATCTTCGCCAAGATCCACAGGGGACGGCATTGCAGCCCCCGTGCTGGGGTTCGCTGCGCCTCAAGGGCTCATCGTCTTTGACCAAACTGTCGAGGGTGACGCCGAAGATTGTACTAATGGTGATCAACTTGTCTGTTTCCGGGTACGTCTGCCCGCTCTCCCATTTTGAGACCGCCTGCCGGGAGACGTCAAGCATCTCGGCCAGCATCTCCTGGGACAGGCCTTTTTCTCTGCGTAGCATCTGTAACTTTTCATAAAACTTCATAGAAACCTCCTCTTTTTCACACTTGTATTCTACCTCAATCATTACACAATATTTTTGTGCCAGAGACTACCAACGTGCATTTGCACTTTGTCAACTACAGGTTGCATTCTGCTATTTCTGCTGTTTTCCCCATACTACCACATGTCTACGGCAGATTGCAAAAGCTTGCCCTGCGCCCGCCTTAAAATACAAAGAACGAAACATGACGGACATAGCACTGGCGGCTGTTTTTGCGGCGGGTGACGTTGAAATTTTATAGTAGGGGTATCACACAATGAGCCAAAACATATGCAAACGATTTGTAAAATACGAGCCGATTATAAAAGGATTTTCGGAGGATAAAAAATACTGTGTTACCGATGCCAACGGCAAAAAATATTACCTTCGCATTGCGCCGCTTTCAGAATATGAAGAATTAAACTTATTGTTTGCTATGCTGAAAAAAGTCGCCGCATTGGGTGTTCCCATGTGTACGCCTGTAGAGTTTGGCACTTGTGACGAGGGTGTGTATTATTTGCAAAGTTGGATTGACGGTGAGGATTTGGCCTCTGTTTTACCCAGAGTATCCGAAGCGGAGCAGTATGCGTTAGGGGTAAGAGCAGGGGAAATTTTGAGAAAAATCCATACAATCCCTGCACCGGAAATACAGGAAGATTGGTTTGAACAATTTAATCGTGAAACAGAATCTAAAATAAAGAAATACCATGCATATGGGTTGCAATTTGAAGGTGATGAAGATGCAATTGCGTATATAGAGCAAAATCGTCACCTATTAAAAAGCCGTCCCCAATGTTTTCAACACGGTGATTTTCAAGTGCATAACATGATGATTGAAAACGGAGAAATAAAAATTATTGATTTTTCTTATGGGTTCGGCGACCCATGGGAAGAAATTGAGTCTATTCGTTGGTGTGTAGATGTAAGTACATATTTTGCAACCGGCATGGTCAATGGGTATTTTTCTGGCAGTCCACCCGAATCATTTTGGCAAACGTTGCTCTTATATTTTTGCAAAGGTATGTTTCATAACCTAGTATGGGGCAAAGAGCATGGTGGCGAGCAAGTGGAATCAGCGCTTCAGCATATCCGCAAAGTTAACGAGTGGACTGACGGTTTGAAGAATGTTATACCAACGTGGTATATCTTTAATTGAGCAGCCTGTTGCTTGTTTAACGCTCCTGTCACTGTCACTGTTAGCGTAGCTTTTGCTGACCCCTCTTTTATCGTTTTATATGCTGCCAAAATCCCTGATGCTTTGGTTGTAGCGGCTGATAAGGTGCCGAATGCCTTGGTTATACTGTTGAATGCTGTTGCATTTGCACCCATTCCCTTAAAAGCATTTGTTGTAGCATTGGCTGAATTTTTTATAGAGTTTAGTTGATTATTGATGTTGCTTAATATTGAAAGGACATTGGGTGGAAGGTTCAGCTTTATATTTATTTCTTGGTTCTGATTCATTGGTTTTCCTCCTTGTAATTTAACGTTTTGTATGATATTATTTTTAGCAGTGCATAGTTTCGTGTTTCTATGAGGAAAGGATGGGGCAACATTATGAATTTGTGGACAATGACATTCTGGGAGTTTCTGTCTATCATAGGCATTATTTTCATTGTTCTTGTTGTTGTGCTTGTGATATTCGTAAAACTGCATCATTTCCGACTATCTCTCAAAGAACGGAAGCAGAGAAAGCAGGAGGACAAAGAGTCTTCTTAGTAATTTACATCATCCCCTTTCAAACAGTATTCGTAACAACAGCTACTGCAAACACCGCTACCACGCACACAGCGGCACTTGCAGTAGCTGTTGTTTTGTTGGTGGGGGGAATATTTTCATATCACCCCTCATGCACAAAACGACAAACGCTAAATAAACCGCCACAGATCGGGCGAAGTGTAATCAAGTAAGAATAGCCGCAACCCGCCGATCCAACAACTGCTGCCGCATATCAAACGGCAAATAAGAGCACAAACCCAGCAGATAATCAGCAGGGACGCCATAGTACCTGCAAATCTGCACCAAACTCTCAATATCCGGCACCACGTCCCCACGATGCCAAGCATTTACCATAGATTGTGTAGCGTCCAGGGCCGCCGCCAGTTGTACGTTTGTCACGCCGCAGAGGTCTCTCAACTCCTGCAGCCTTGCAGATATGATCTTGTGATTTATCATTGTAAATACTCCTTTTTTGGTCTAATGGCGGCTCGTGTATTGCACCGGCCGCCATTATGCCGTGTTGGCCTGTAGAATAAGTGCTTTTAATTGGTCGTTTTTTTGCTCTTGACGCCGTTTTTCTGGCGTCTCGGGTGTTGCACCCTCTCCCGGCTTGAATGATGAACTTCCATCTTTCAAGCCTTTTTTGCAATTTATTCTTTGGCAAACCGCCCCAAAACATTGTGCGATTATGTAATTTCTGATATGATACAGCGTAGGAGGTAGCGCAAATGAATAATTTTGTATTTCAAAATCCGACGAAGATTATCTTTGGGAAGGACACCCACTTGGAGGTGGGCAAGGAGATCAAGCCATATGCGGACAAGATCTTATTTGTCCGGCTGGCCAAGGCATCCATGGAGCGGATTGGGATCTATGACAGTATTATAAAATCCTTAGACGAACACGGGATCGAATATATCGAACTGGACGGCATCCAGCCGAACCCGCGGCTCTCCAAAGTGCGTGAGGGGGCGGAGATCTGCAAGCGGGAGAATATCCCGTTTATCTTAGCCGTAGGCGGCGGCAGTGTGGTGGATACGGCGAAAGCCATTGCGGCGGCGGCCTGTATGGACAACGACTACTGGGACATTGTAGAGGGAAAAGTCAAACACGAAAAATCCCTCCCCTTAGGGACGATTATCACCTATCCGGCCACGGGGACGGAGATGAACGGGAGCTGTGTCATCACCCGGGACGAGGATTTATTAAAACGTGGAGTTATCCTGGCCAACCCCACGTTTAGTATTCTAAATCCGGAGATTGCAAAAAGCCTGCCCAAGAACCGGATCGCCCAGGGGGTTGTAGATATCTTCGCCCACGCCGTGGAGCGGTATTTCACAAACGTGTCCAGCGTCGATCTGACGGACCGGATGCTGGAGGGCACCATGCAAACTGTGATCCGCTTTGGATCAAAATGGTACCGTGACGGATACGACTACGACACGGTAGCCCAGGTCATGTGGTCGGCCACCATCGCCCACAATTTCTCCCTGTGCGTGGGTCGGGTGAACGACTTCGCCTCCCACCAGATCGGCCATGAGCTCAGCGGGGTGTATGACCTCTCCCACGGGGAATCCCTATCGGTGATTATGCCGTCTTGGATGCGGCATGTGCGGCACCACGACCCGGCCCGGATGGCCCAGTTTTTTGTGAATACGTTTCACATAGAGAACAACTTTTTTGATCCCCAAGATACCATCACCCGGGGGATTCAAGCCATGGAGGCATTTTTCCAAAGTCTGGACATGCCCATTCGTATCTCCCAGACGGATATTAAAAATTGTGACATCCCCAAGTTGGCCAATCGGGCCACACAGAACGGGAAAATCACGAGAGGGAATTTCGTTGCACTGAAAACGGAGGATATTGTCAAAATCTTCGAGAACGCCATGTAAACTATGCCCTGTGGGGGTAAAAAACACCCCCACAGGGATTTTTCTATTTCGGAATTGACAGATCAAGGCGTGTCCTGTAAAGTAGGAGGCGTGCGCAGACAGAAAAAGGACGGCGGTTCATATGGTTGTAATCAGTTTTGACGGCGTTGGGGACTGGGAGTTTGAACAGATGGCAAATGACCCGGTCTCCTACCCGAATATCGCAAGATTTAAGGCCCAAGCCCTATACCGGGGCGATGTCAAGACCGTGTTCGTATCCAACACGTATCCCATCCACGCCTCTATCTCCACGGGGAAATTGCCGAGAGAACATGGGATTATCTCCAATCTCACAGGGCCGAAGCGTGCCCGCAGATGGGCCCAGGCGGCAGAGGCCATCCGATCCGAGACCATCTGGGAGGCCGCCGCCAAGAAAGGCCTGTACACAGCGGCGATTTTATGGCCCACCACCTGCGGGACAAAGCATATCTGGTGGAACTTTCCGGAGGTACATACCCACGGGAACGAGTATCAGTTTGTGGAGCATATGCGCCACGGCAGTATTTTCTTTCAGCTCCGGGCTCTGCTCGTCCACGGCTTAAAACTCTGGGATGCCACTGCCATTGCCCTGGATCGTTTTACCACGGCGATTACCTGTGATCTGCTCCGGAAAAAGCGGCCGGATTTGACCCTGCTCCACCTGCTGGCCTATGATCTCATCAGCCACAAAGTGGGCAGTCAGGCGAAAGTCTTAGATAAGGCGAGAAAATCTCTGGACGACAGCCTGGGCAAACTCTTAGATGCCGCCGGAGATCGTCCGGTACTGGTCTTCGCCGACCACGCCCATCTGGATGTCCAAGAGGCGGTCAATTTGGAGAAACTGTTTGACGCAGAACTGTTTGAGCAATGCGGCGGATGCGCATTTTTTGAGCAGGCCGTGGCGGGCATAGAGGAGTACCCCTGGTTCGGGCGGTTCTTGACAGAGCAGGAGATGGACGAGAGCGGGTACAAAGACAAAGCGGTCTACGGAATTGCCGCCGAGCCGGGGTACTGTTTTGCGGAAAAAAATCGTGGCTCTAACCACGGATACCCGGTTGACTACGAGAACTACAGGGTGTTTTACGCCCTGGGCGGCAAACATATCCCGCAGGAGTGGCCGACGGAACCGGTCTTTGGAGATGTGCGGGATATTACGGCGGTCATATGTAACGAATTGGGACTCACCCTGTAGGGAAGTTCCGGAAGACGTATCAAAATGCAATATATAAACTATGCAAAAAGGGCGGAACTGGATGTTTAAGTGGTTGAGCAAACAAGAAAGAGCTTGGGTTTTGTATGATTTGGCGGAATCGCCGTATACAATAACAGTAATGGCGACGGTTATGGGCATGTATTTCCTAACCTCTGCCGAAACGGCCATCGGGGATATTGTCGTCGCCAACGCCTATTGGGCGTTTGGAACTGCGGCGGCCATCATATCTATCGGTTTATTGGCGCCGATTATCGGAACGCTTACAGGGTACATCGGAAAGAAAAAGTTAGTGTTTAATCTGTTCGTGGGGCTGGCCGTTTTGGCTACGGCGGGGATTGCGGTTGTGCCGGAGCACATGTGGCTCGGCCTGCTTTTCATGTATATTTTGTCACTCATCGGGTATTCAGGTGCCAATAAGATATATAACGCATTTTTGGTAGATGTCTCCCCCAACGAGCGCATGAATCGTGTTTCGACCTTTGCCTTTGGCGTGGGGTATCTCGGCTGTATTCCGCCGTTTCTTGTCAGCATTGCACCGATTCTTTTGATCGAACTGGAGCTCATCTCCATGTCCATGGTGACGGCGTATCGCATTGCCTTTTTGATCACTGCCGTATGGTGGATTGTGCTTACGATTCCTATGTTTCGGCACGTCAACCAAAAATACGGGGCGCCAATGGAGCCCCAGTATGTACGCAAAAGCTTTGTGAGCGTATGGCTTACCCTGAAAGAAATCTGTAGACATAAATCGGTTTTGCTGTTTCTCCTCGCATTTTTCCTCTACAGTGACGGCTTAAACTCCATTGTCAGCCTGGCGACGGCCTATGGTATGACCATTGGGATTGGCCAGGTTGACCTCTTGCTGGTGCTTTTGGTGATGCAATTTGTGGCGGGGCCATGCGCCATTGCATACGGACGGTTGGCGGATAAATTCGGCACAAAAGTGATGATTTCTTTTGGCATTGGGACATACATTGTGGTTTGTCTCATTGGGCTTTTGATGAGTCCCGCACGGGATGTCCGCTTTTTAACAAATCTGTTTTGGGTACTCGCCATGCTGATCGGCACGGCGCAAGGCGGCCTGCAGGCGTTGAGCCGTGCGTATTTTGGCAAGATTGTTCCAAAAGAAAAATCCAATGAATTTTTCGGCTTTTATAATGTCTTTGGACGCCTTGCCTCCATTATTGGAACCACCTTATTCGGGGCGATCTCCCTATGGACGGGACAAGCACACTTTGGAATTGCGGCGATTGCCATATTGTTCGTCCTAGCGGCGATTATTTTCAAGTTTGTACCGGATGATAAAGCAATTTCTTTGGAGGAAAAACAGTCCAGCATTTCAGCTTAGGGCAGCAGTAGGAGCGTATCATAACGAACATACAAACTATGCAGAAGAGGGGAGAGCCGGATGTTTAAGTGGTTGAGCAAACAAGAAAAGGCGTGGGTGCTGTACGATCTGGCAGAATCGCCGTACACCATAACGGTGTTGGCGACGATTATGGGCATGTATTTCTTAACGTCTGCCGAAGCGGCCATTGGGGATATTGTTGTCGCCAATGCCTATTGGGGTTTCGGAACTGCGGCCGCCACACTGTCCATCGGCTTATTGGCGCCGATTATCGGAACGCTTACGGGATACATCGGGAAGAAAAAATTGGTATTTAACCTGTTTGTGGGCCTGGGTGTTTTGGCCACGGCGGGGATTGCATTTGTGCCGGAACACATGTGGCTTGGCCTGCTCCTGATGTATATTCTGTCATTTATCGGGTATTCCGGCGCCAACAAGGTGTATAACGCATTTTTGGTGGATGTCTCCCCCAACCCACGCATGAATCGTGTGTCAACCTTTGGGTTTGGTGTGGGATATCTCGGCTGTATTCCACCTTTTATTGCCAGCATTGCGCCGATTCTTTTGATACAGCTAGAGATCATTTCTATGCCCATGGTGACGGCGTACCGCATCGCCTTTTTGATCACCGCCGTGTGGTGGATTTTGTTTACGATTCCCATGTTTCGGCACGTCAACCAAAAATATGGGGCGCCGGTGGAGCCCCAGTATGTACGCAAAAGCTTTGTGAGCGTATGGCTTACCCTCAAAGAAATTTGCAAGCACAAATCAGTTCTGCTGTTTCTCCTGGCATTTTTCCTCTACAGTGACGGGCTGGGCTCCATTATCAGCCTGGCGACGGCCTATGGTATGACCATTGGAATTGGACAGGTTGACCTCTTGCTTGTGCTGTTGGCGACCCAATTTGTAGCGGGGCCATGCGCCATTATATACGGACGACTGGCGGATAAATTTGGCACAAAAACCATGATTTATTTTGCCATTGGAACGTATGTTGTGGTTTGTCTCATTGCGCTCTTGATGAATCCCGCACGGGATATTGGCTTTTTAACGGGACTCTTTTGGGTGCTTGCTATGTTGGTCGGTACGGCGCAAGGCGGTCTGCAGGCATTGAGCCGTGCGTATTTTGGCAAGATTGTTCCGAAAGAAAAATCCAATGAATTTTTCGGCTTTTATAATATCTTCGGGCGCCTTGCCATGGTGATTGGAACGACTTTATTCGGGGCGATCTCCCTGTGGACGGGACAAGCGCACCTTGGAATTGCGGCGATTGCCATATTGTTCGTCCTAGCGGCGATTATTTTCAAGTTTGTACCGGACGACAAAGAAATTTCTTTGGCTGAAAAATAGCCTGATATTTTGCGGAGGTATAGCAGCAATGAAACGATTTTTCCAAGAGTTCCGAGAATTTGCCCTCCGGGGCAACGTGATGAGTTTGGCGGTGGGGATGCTCATCGGCATGGCATTCCAAGCCGTGGTGACTTCGTTGACGGACAATATTCTATCCCCGCTCATCGGGCTGCTCATCGGGCAGAACTTTGACGCTTTGACCTGGGATGTGATGGGGGTCAGCCTGGGATACGGTGCGTTTATCACGGCGGTGCTGAATTTTATTATCATGGCGTTCGTGGCGTTTTTGATCGTCCGGACCATGAACAAGCTGCAATCTGCAAAGGAACAGGAGGCGGAGGAGTCCGAGCGGCTCTGCCCCTTCTGTCAGACCCCGCTGCATCTGGAAGCAGTCCGCTGTCCGGCGTGTACGTCGGAGGTAGCTGCAGGTGGGTGAACACACAGGAAAGCTTGTAATTTATTCCCGGAAAAGGACCGCAATACTCCACCTGCTGGTCGGGCTGTTTTCCCTTCTTGTCGGGATTCCGGCCACGGTGGAGGGCGTCTATTCGCCGAACTTTATGTTCGGGGTTCTGTTTTCTGTTCTTGCTGTCGTATGTTTATACCGCAGCATATCGCTGTCTGTATGGAAATGCACAGTAGAGGGAGAGCACATCACCTATCGCTCTTTGTTTCGGCGCAGGGCCATAACATTCTCTGATATTAAAAGCGTGGTGCCGAAGAATTGGAGAAACAGGGGACGGTATGGGGGTGTGAATGATAGCTTTGTCGGCATTGATCTTCACTCCGAGACAAGGAAATTATTTCATATACACGGATCGAAAGTCGGTTTTCGTGCGTTTGTGACAAGCTTAGAGGAACGGGGCATTCCCGGTGCGGAACAGTTGCCGAAAGGAATACAGTGGCGCTGAGCTGACACGGCTAAAAACAAACCCAGTAAGGGAGAGTATGTGAAATCTCCTCTTACTGGGTTTTTCTGATCCAAGGAATCTCAAGAGAGCATCTCACCCCGCAAAAACACGGCCCGGATGGACAAGTCCTCGTTGAGCAGCACCAAATCCGCATATTTCCCCGGTGCGATACTGCCCCGCTGGCGGAAGATGCCCAGGGCCTTTGCCGGGCTGACACTGGCGCACTTGACGGCGACGGCCAAGGGGATTCCCATCTCGGTCACAGCGGTGCGCAGACAGTCCATGAGATTCACAACGGAGCCTGCGATGGAGTCGCCTTCCACGAGGCGGGCGCATCTGCCCCGTACCTCTACGGCCAGGCCGCCCAGATCGTAAATCCCGGCCGCCATGCCGGTTGCCGCCATATTGTCGCTGATGAAGATAACCCGGTCATCGCCAAACATCCGCAGGGCCGCACGGACTGCGCCGGGATGGACGTGAACGCCGTCACAGATCAGCTCCGCACGGCACGCCGGGGCGTCCATGGCGGCGCCGATGACGCCGGGTTCTCTGTGGTGGAGGGGCGGTGTGGCGTTGAAGAGATGGGTCACCTGCCGGGCGCCGTGGGCAAATGCGTCTTGGGCCAGATCGTAACCCGCCTCCGTATGGGCCACGGAGCACACCATCTCGCCGCCCAGGGCATCAATGAGATCCATTGCGCCCGCCATTTCCGGGGCGATGGCCAGGAACTTTATCATGCCGCCCGCCTGGGACTGGAGACGGCGCACAAGCTCTACATCGGGAGGGCGGATATAGGCGGGGTTTTGTGCGCCGCACTTCTTGGGCGATAGAAACGGCCCCTCCAGGTATATCCCGGCAAAGGCTGCGCCCGCCGGGTCAGCATAGGCGGCGATTTTTCTACAGGCCGCCGCCAATTGCTCCTCCGGGAGGGTTAGCAGGGTCGGACAGACGGCGGTGATCCCGTTTTTCGCCAGATACCGGGCCATATCAGAGAGCCCCCTGGCGTCCGTATCGGAAAAATCGTGGCCCACACAGCCGTGGATGTGGAGATCAATCAGGCCGGGAATGGCGTAGCACCCGGCGGCGGCGAACGTGTCACCGTCCGTGCCGGACTCGGCGAAATACTGCCCGGAAATGGCAACATCGCCGGGTGCAAATCCGCCGTTTTCTTGGAATACGTTTGCGTTTTGAATAAGCATACGGTTCAGCCCCTAAGAGATAATAGTTTCGCACAAGAAAAACACCCGGCTCTGCGGAGCCACCCTCTTTACAAAAGAGGGCCAAGACGAAGGATCGTGCAAATCCCGCCCTCTTTTGTAAAGAGGGTGCCGCCCGCAGGCGGCGGGTGTTTTCTCCACCTAATCTATCGTATTTTTGCCGGGAGCGATGATCTCGGTTCTGTCGAAATGCGCCGGCAAGTGAAAATTAGGCGTGTCCGTCGGGATGGGGTGGTAGGCCCCGAAGTGCAGGATAGCGGGATCCTCTGCAATCTTATAGAAGTTGCAGAAGAACGTGTCCCCCGCTCTGAAGTTGGGCACTCCAAGCCGCCTCAGCAGAGGATCGGGGATTAATAGTTCCGCCGTCCAGCGATCCGGCTCAATGGCGGCTTTCACACCCGTCATAGCGTATTCTGCGTCGGTGATGAATTGGCGGCCCTGTCTGCCGTGGCCGTATTTGGCATACATGGCACCGTTGGCGTTGATCTCGAAATTCAAATACAGACAATCGTTAGACGGGGGTGCGGTTTGCCGCAGATTGAGATCAGGGAAGGCAAAAAACGCCTCCATGGCGCTGTCCTTGCAGACCATGTCCCGGTGGTTGTGGCACTCCCGCTTGGGGTCCTGCTCCATACAGGTCATGCGCAGGAGCAGGCCTTGCCCGTCGAGATAGGCCATCTGTCCGAAGGTCTCCGGCTCTCGCAGGGACTCCCATAAATAGTGGTTGACCCGGAAGACAGAACAACCGTCCAGCTCTTCTTTGGATGGTATGATGCGGGTTGAATAGACCATATGCGTTACCTCAATAGAGCGGGGGCGGATGCTGCCTCATCCGCCCCCTGTTGTTTTATTTGGTATCTATTGTGCGGATGATGCTATTATAGCATCTTTTGGATCTCGTCTGCAACAAATTGTACCTTGGTGCCGACGATTACCTGGACAGAGGTCTTACTGGGACGAATCACACCGGCGACGCCAGCGGATTTGATCTTTTTCTCGTCCACTTGCAGATAGTCTTTGACCTCAACACGCAAGCGGGTGGAGCAATAGTCCACGGAGGTCACGTTGTCCTTGCCGCCGAGGCCCTCTAGTATCGTGGCGGCGACTTCGGCGTAGTTCTCATTGGTAAGGACGACAGCTTTTTCCGCTTCCAAATCTTCATCATCTTCCCGGCCCGGAGTTTTTAGGTTGAACCTTTTGATTAAGAAGCTGAACAGGAAGAAGTAGATGAAGAAGTAAACCACGCCGAGAAGAAGCAGGAGGTACCATTGGGTTGCGAAAGGATTTTGTGTACTCAGGAACATGTCGATAAATCCTGCGCTAAATGTGAAGCCCGCAAACCATTGGAGTGATGCGGCAATAAAGAGCGAGATGCCAGCCAGTACGGCATGTACCAGATAGAGAAGTGGTGCCACGAACATGAAAGAGAATTCAACGGGCTCGGTCACGCCTGTGAAGAAAGCGGTGAGGGCCGCAGCAGACATGAGACCGTAGACAACCTTCTTGTTCTTATCTTTGGCATTTCTATACATAGCCAAACATGCACCGGGCAGACCAAACATCATAATGGGGAAGAAACCAGCCATATACATGCCGGTGACACCGAGTACGCCAGGGCCATCTAGGCCAGCGGGATTCCAGAAGTTTCCTAAATCGTTGATGCCGATAAAGTCGAACCAGAAGACATTATTGAGTGCATGATGTAGTCCCAGCGGGATGAGCAAGCGGTTGAAGAAACCATAGATACCTGCACCAAATGCGCCCAATCCGGCAATCCATTCGCCGAAGGTTAACAGTACGCCATATACGACTGGCCAAATGAACATAAGAATGACCGATACCACGCACATAACTGCGGCAGTCAAGATGGGTACAAGTCTTCTGCCGGAAAAGAATGAGAGTGCTGCTGGCAATTCTTTCTGGTAGAAGCGGTTGTATAGAAACGCCGCTATACCGCCAGATAACATGCCTGTAAAGGCATTTTCAATACTGCCAAAAGCCGTTGTTTCTGCGCCTGTGAGTTCCCGGCCCCAAAGCCCTGATACAGCATCGGGATCAAGTAGGGTTGTAAGAACGGCAAAGGCAACGAAACCGGCTAAAGCTGCTGCGCCGTGTTGATCTTTGCTCAAACCAAAGGCAAGACCAATTGCGAACAGCCATGGCAAATTGCCAAGAATTGCGCCACCCGCATCGATCAAAAATGCGGAAATTATGCCGATGATACCTTCTCCGGCCCAAGTGGGGCCTACCATAAAGTAGCCGATGCCAATTAAAAGACCACCCGCTGGCAAAGCAGCAACGGGCAACATGAGCGCTCTGCCGAATCTTTGCAATGATTTCATCATAATAAAAATTTCCTCCTTCTTAAAATTGCAAGATCTATTTTTGTCTTACCGCCCCCGATTGGCAGCATCGGGCCGATAAGTGGTTTACAAGTTTTCTGCCAAAAAAGCCTCTACTCCCTTTGCGGCCTCTGCCTCGTCCGGGCCGTCAAAGGTCATGGTGAAGGTATCCCCCGTCTTGAGGGACAGCCCCATAACGCCCATGATGCGCTTAGCATCCACCATCTTGGCGGGGGTGCCGATTTGTACGGCGCTTTGGAATTCGCTGGCCTTTTTGACCAGATGGGCCGCCGGGCGGGCGTGCAGCCCCAGTTCGTCTTTGATCGTATGCTGAATCTCTACCATATATCACAGTCCTCCCTATTATTCCATATCTCTGATTCGTTTTCTCATCTCCAGCACGAAAGCCGGGGCAACGGACAGTTCATCAAACCCCATATTGACCAGTGCGGGGGTCATAGCGGGATCGGCGGCCAGTTCGCCGCAGACTCCGGCCCAGATACCGTTATCACGGGCGCTGTCGGCGACGATCCGGAGCATTGCCAGCACCGCCGGGTGGTGGGGGTCGTAGAACCGATCCAGCTTGTCATTTTGCCGGTCGATGGCCAGGGTGTACTGGGTCAGATCGTTGGTGCCTACGCTGAAAAAGTCAACCTCTTTCGCCAGGGCGTCTGCGATTAGAACGGCCGCCGGGGTCTCGATCATAATGCCCAACTCCACATCTGGGATGGCAATCCCCTCGGCGGTCAGTTCCCGCCGGATGGCCGCCGCCTGTTCCTTACAGTGGCGCACCTCCCAGAGAGATGTAATCATAGGGAACATGATGGCGATATTGCCAAAGGCGGAGGCCCGGTAGATGGCCCGGAGCTGTGTACGGAAGATATCCGGCCGATCAATGCAAATGCGAATCCCCCGTAGGCCCAAGGCAGGATTTTCCTCGTCTTCCAGCCCGAAATAGTCTACTTTCTTATCAGCCCCTATGTCCAGAGTGCGGATAATGACCTGTTTACGGCACATCGCCTCTGCCACCTGGCGGTAGACGGCAAACAGTTCCTCTTCAGAGGGGAACGCTGTTCTGCCCAAATAGGAGAACTCACTGCGGAACAGGCCGACCCCCTCTGCGTCGTGCTCCAATACGGATTGAACATCCTGGATGCCGCCGATGTTGGCGAATAAACGCACGACTTGACCGCTCTTCGTGACAGTCGGTATCCCCCGCATCTTGTCCAGGGATTCTTGCCGGCATTGGGCCGCTTGCCGCCGTTGCGCCATCTCTTCCCGGATCGCCTGATCGGGGTTCAGATAACAGAGGCCGCTTGCACCGTCTACGATAATCGCCTCTCCGTCTATGGCCGAATCCAGGGGGATATCCGTCTGGATGACACAGGGGATATTCATGGTCTGGGCCAGAATCGCAGTGTGGGAGTTGGAGGACCCTCGGCGGATGACAAAGGCGGCGATATGGGCCCTGTCCAGTTGCAGGGTCTCGCTGGGGGTGAGATCCTCCGCCACCACCACTGTGGGGCCGATAAATGTATGAGATTGCCGCCGCCCCAATAGAATATCCGTCAATCGGTTGGAGATATCCAACACATCGACAGAGCGGGCTCGCATATAGGAGTCTTCCAGAGAGGCGAAAAAGGCAGAGAACTGTTGCCCGGCCTGGGATACGGCGTAGGAGGCGGAGACTTGTTCCGTTTGGATCATCTGCTCAATCGCGTCGTTGAAGTCGCCGTCTTCCAGCATCAGGCGCTGGACGTCGATAATCATGGCCTGTTCTTGGCCCAGCTCTTCTGTCGTTTTTTCAAATAGCCGTTTCAACTGTCTGTCGGCCTCGGCTTTTGCCGCCAGGAACCGTGCCCACTCCTCGTCAGGCGTTCCGCCGGGGTTCTGCCGGATTGCCGCATCCGTCTTTTGCAAGAGATAGACCGTGCCGAAGGCAATGCCGGGACAGACGCCTTTTCCTTGATGTGTGGTCATAGGGGCACCTCACTTCTTCGTAAATGAGATAATCGTATCACCTTCCCCCACGGCCCTTACGGCGGGGAGAGAAAAATTGTCAAAATCATCGCTGTTACAGATCACGACAGGGGTCACAATATCAAATCCTGCTGCAGCAATGGATATCAAGTCAAACTCCAAAAGCAAGTCCCCCGGCTTGACGGGGTCTCCCTCCCGGATGTGCGGGATATAATGGGTTCCTTTGAGCCGGATCGTGTCCAATCCCACGTGGATGAGGATTTCAACACCGTCGTCGGAGGTCAGAGTCACGGCGTGACCAGTTTCAAACAGTTGGGTCACCCTGCCGTGCACCGGAGACACCACACGCCCCTCCGACGGGCGGATGGCGACACCCTTGCCCAACATCTCTTCCGAAAAAGTGGGGTCGTTTACCTCTCGGATGGGGATCAGCTCCCCGCTCACAGGGGCGAGGACGGAGATTAAGTTTGCCTTATCTTCTATTTTGCGTTTTCGTCTCCCAAACATCACTTAGATTCTCCCGTCTTTAATCTCACATGGCGGATGTGGATGGTAAGTCTGCTGATCTCTTCTTTTGACAGTGTGTACTGGTGGGACGCAAACGTTGTCGTTGCCACCGCTTTGGCGCACTGCATTTCCTCGGGATATTGTGCCGCCAGAACTTCAAAAAATCCGTCGTCGCCGTACTCCGGCAGGGCCTCGCCCCGGATGATCCGCTGGGCCAGGTAGCGCAGGTGTGTGAAAAACCGTTCACAGTGGTAGTTGCCTGCGGCCATGACGTATCCCGTCTCGTCTGTGACGATGGCGAGAATCTGATCCATGAGCTTTGTGGCCCGGACAGTCTCGCTGATGGAGATATCGTACTCCGCATTCAGGATATGCATGGCGATGGATGCGGCCTCATCTTCCGGCATACCGATGCTGAATTTTTTCTGCATCAGCCGCAGGGCGTACACGCCGATCTCAAACTCTTTGGGGTAAAAGCGGCGGACTTCCGGGAGCAGAATATTTTGAAATTCCATCCCCTGCCTATGCCGGGTGACGGCAAAGCTGATGTGATCCGCCAAGGTAAAGTATGCGGTCTCGTTGAGGCGTTTGCCCAGATGGGTTTTCGCATAGGTGAGGATTTCATCTGTGAGCTCAATGTATTCCGCAGGGAGAGAGGCGAACAGATCTTTCAACCGATCCATATTGTTTTGATTGCTCATCACAAATATTTTGTCGATTTTTTCGAGTGGGATCTTCGTGCCTGGATTCGCCTTGTAGCCCAGCCCTTTGCCAATAACAACAACTTCTCTGCCATTATCGTCAAGGGCGCTGACAATATTGTTGTTGATTGGCTTAAATATTTCCATACAAACCCCCAAAAAACAAAAAACCAAACTTCATAACTGCGCAAAGCTACGCATTCATAAAATTTGGTTTTGCCTGCATTACCAGTTACAGCCCAAAGGTATTCACTTTTTGTTCACAATTTATATGTAGATTAAAACGCAAAACCACTCGGTTGTCAATAGGCGTGACGCAAAAAGAGTGGAAGATACGAAACATTGGAGGATTTGCACATTCTGCCCCCTGTACATTTATTCAATATACCGAAAAACGGGACGAGCACGCCATGTCAACAATTGAAATGCGCTCAAAAACAAACGAGAGCGCACTCAGTTTTTGAAAATATCCGGCAAATCAAAAAGTTGAGCGCACTAAATCAAAACTTAGACATCGCCGCCTGGTCTGCGATGACAATCAGATTGTCGTGGAGTTGCAAAATACTGGCGGGGACGGCAGGGGTAATGGGGCCTGTGAGACTGCGGTGGAGGGCCTCAGCCTTCCCTGCCCCGGCCACTAAGAGGAGGGCCAGCTTGGCATTTAAAATGGGCCGCATCCCCAGGGTATAGGCCTGTGTGGGTACGTCCTCCCTGCGCTCAAAAAACCGTTGGTTGTCGTTGATCGTCGCATCGGTCAGATCGACTATGTGGGTGTCTGCGACGAAGTGGTCACCGGGTTCGTTGAATGCGATGTGGCCGTTAGAGCCGATGCCGAGAACTTGCAGATCAATGGGGCCGAGAGCAGAGACCAGTTGATCGTACCGGGTGCAGGCATCTTGGGCGTCCAGATTTTTTCCGTCGGGCAGATGGACATTCGACGGTTGGATGTCGATGTGGTGGAACAGGTTGTGCCACATGAAATAGTGATAGCTGGCTTCATCGTCTGGCCCTAGGCCCACGTATTCGTCCAGGTTTATACTCCGACACCGGGCGAAACTGACCGCACCTTGCTCATATGCCGCCACCATAGCTTCATAGGTTCCCACTGGGGTGGAGCCGGTGGCCAGACCCAGGACGGAATCCGGTTTCGAGCGGACTTGCTCCAGTAGAATCTCCGCCGCCTGTGCACTCATCTCCCCATAGTTTGCAACTGCGATCCGTTTCATTCGTCACACTTCCTTTGCTCGTTTTTTCGTCCTTCCTCCGCCTTCGGCGGGGGAAGAATCGTAGAAATTTTACCACAGGCTACAACGATGTGCAACAAAAAACGCCTCGTTTTCTCACGTTGATATAAGCTGGATCGGCACTGTGTCCCGAATGTGCAGGCTATTTTCTGTGACGCTACAATCCAGGGCGGCTATCGTTACGCCCGCATGTTCAGCGGCAGCCAGGGCTTTTCCGAACTCCGGATGGGTATTGATATTGGGGGTAAAATAGCGCACATTGCGCATTTGAATCACAAATACCACTTGGGCCTCATAGCCCGCCCGGACACAGTGAATCAATTCATTTAAATGCTTTACGCCCCGCTCTGTGGGGGCGTCCGGGAATAGAGCCACGCCGTCTTTCTCCAATGTGACGCCTTTGACCTCAATGAAAATTTTGCGCACTCCGGCCTCCACATAGAAATCAAACCGACTGCCGCCGTACGTCGCCTCGGATTTGATATGGGTAATGCCGGCTATGAATTGTCCGGCCTGCAAATGCTCCAGAAACACCTTGTTTGGCGCCTGACTATCCATATTGATGAGCCGGGGGCCTTTCCAGACGGCGATGAGACTATAGTTCGTCTTTCTGGCCGGATCGTCTGATCGTTGCAACACGACCCTTGCACCGGGAACGAGCAATTCCCTGCAGCGCCCCGTATTTCTCACATGGGCGACCACTGTTTCACCGCCGACCTCCACATGGGCAATAAACCGGTTGGGGCGGGAGAGGAATATGCCGGAACGTGTGTTGGCGTAGACCATGGGATCCTCCTCTGGCATTCTTTTCCCCGGCATCAGCGTGGAAAAAAATACCGATCATTTTTAAATAATGCGTTCAAACGCAAAAGAGGGGCATGTACTCAAAAAAGCACATGCCTCTCTATCTTTTGGCGAGTGAAAGATTACACAGTTACAACATAGTCTGCGCCGGCAAACTTTAGGTCGCCCCCTAGATCGCCGGACTGGGTCAATGCGAGATACATATCATAGTCTAGTTCTGTACATTTGATGGTCTGCGCACAGGCCTTACATGCGGTGTCGAATAGGAATTCACCTTTGGCGGCGATCCGGTCAAACAAGTCTTTGATCAATGTTTCATCGTGGCTGTCAAAACTGTAGGTTTTGACGACACCTTCGGAGTAGCATACTTTGAACTCCAGACTGTACGTTGTCTTGTCCGGCATGGCCTTGGTTTGAATACAGAAATCTGTTGCGTCCATTAAAGGTTCTGAAATCTTGTTTTTAAATCTGACTTTTGCGTTCATAACTTTGCCTCCTTAGATGAGTTTGAAGATACGATCATTCTACCATACGTGGGTCGGTTTGGCTACACTAAAATATTGCGGGGCGTGACACAATGATTCGAAGCGGATGTACACTTTTTAGCTCCATATTTCGAACATAGAGCAAGCTCAATAAAACTGCAAATTAAATATAGTGTACGCTCAAAAAATAGCGAAAAATGGATGGATTTGTGTGCGATCACTGGGAGACGCAGATAGATCACATTCGATTACATCTGTGCAGTATTTGAACAGAATGTGAATTTTCGGGCATTTTTTATAAAATCTGTTAACTTATTGTAAAGTGGATTGACTATTTTGCACAGTCACGTCATACTGATGATGTGAAAATATACCGTGTGCCCAGCATCTGTGCAGAGAGGAGCGTCTCACCATGAAAAATTCGAAAAAAATAATAAGTCTTTTGCTCGCATTTATTCTGATTCTCGGCCATGTTCCAGCCGCTCCCCTTGCGTATGCACTGGCGAGCGAACTCCCGACCTATCCGGAAGACCTGTTTCCGGAGCACATTGTCCTGACCGGTGAGCCAGACGGATGGCCCCCCGGAACCCCCGTTGGATTTTCTACGCCGATTGGACATCCGACGACACGCTACGGCCAGCCCACCACGGCGACCGGAATGATGATGGAACTGGCACCCGGCGAGGTCTGGACAGGCCGGGCCGTCACATACGAGTGGGACGAAACCCTCAACGACGGAGCCGGGGACTACACCGGATGGATTACCGCAACCCTGTATGCCCAGGCGAAACCCTATGTACACCTGGATCAACAGGGAAACCCGGTGCTTGATCCTGAAACCGAAGAGCCGATGACAACTCTGCTGGCTCCGGAGGAGGAAGGCGGAGAGGGCTACGTCTATATGGTGAGCCACCTGGGTGAGTTCTCCTTTGAAGACTGCACGGAGTACCGGGGCCACATTGACGGCGAGGGGTACTACGTGGATGAGAGCGAAGACGGCGTCTTAAAATGCGGCGAGAACTGTCACTATGTTGTCTGGCGTGTCCCGGAAAGCATGATTACCGGCACAGAACCGGCATCGACGACGATCCGGGTCTGGCTGGGGGAAAAACCGGAAGCTGGAATCGACCCCACTGCGCAACTGGGGCGTTTCTTTAACTCTGAGGTATCCTATGCATGGTTTAAGCCGGCGGAGGACAACGGGTACTATTGGACGAGAGAACTCACCTCTCTCGAAGACCCAAGAGTACAGTTTTTGAATTTTAGTATTAACTCAGGCAATAATAACGGCGGATACAATGGTACGCTCACACTGATTGACCACGATCTGCAAATTGACCTTATGATGCCCACCCAGAAAAATGCAGATCGTCAACACTATTTGACCCCCGGTGTGGCGTGGACGGCGGCAACGTCCAGGTACACGACAGCGGATAACAGGGTAATTGTAAGAAGCTTTGAGTATCACGTCAACTGGCAGAGGAGCGGTACACCGAGAATCTATTGGTTTACCCTGCGGGAACGCAATCCTGATGGGACGTACGCTTACATAGACTATCAAGTGGACGTGGGCGGTCAGAGCGGTAATGAGTCCGTGGTTACCCTGTTGAGCCGGACCATCACATCGGAGCGGCTTTTCCAAAAACCCATCCCATCCCTGGCCCATCACTACTACGGATCCACGCTGGAGTGGGGTACCGACACGGCACCCCGGGGCACAGAGGTGTTGACAAACAAAGCAGACGGCTCTTACTCGGCTGCGTTCGAGGTCATGTTTGACAATAAAACCATCGTACAGCGTATGATGGGAACCCTGTCCATGGCGCTGAAACCGGAGGACTATATGGCGGGGGATCTGATTATCAACAAATCCCTGGCCGGTTTCTGGGAGATAGATTGGAATGTCTCCCCCACGACCCCATTTGGGATGCGCCTGACCAACCAGGCCGGGGAGTATTTGATCTTTTCCAGTCTGGGCGGCGGCGAATACGAATACGTGGGCGTGACCCATAACATTGAGTTCGCCTCCCTGGTCTATGCGTCAGAGGCAACGCCTGCAGTACTCCGGGGCGTCCCGGTAAACAGCCCTGAGATTACGGGAGAGGGTGTGCGGCCGCTGTGGGAATACCAGATCACAGAAGTGCATGGCTATGCGCTGGCAAATTGGCCGCTGGAACTGATTAGGGAAACCCTCCATGCCATCGGCGGGGCGGAACTGGAAACGCTGACTATGATTGCGAGAGCAGACCCGCTCAACCGCAACAGGGGCCCGGATTTGTCCGAATTCCCGTGGGAGGACGCAGCGGGTTGGATTGCGGTCAATGAGGAAGAACCCACAGAGATCACCGTGCAAAACACGTTCGGCCACGGGGTGGGCTTCTTACAGATTTATAAAACGCTCACGGGCTACCCGGAGGAACAGGGCGTCATCTCTGAATATGACCCGGAGAGTGAAGAAGATGAACGCACTGTGTTTTACGTCCGAATCTGGGACGTGCAGGCGAAGAACTATCTGTTATTTGATCCCGTTGTGCGTTCCCAGTACAGGGACGCTGCGACTACGACCACGACTACTCTGTGGTGTGTGGGCAACCACATTGTCGGACTGACTGAGGAGTACACACAAGACAAACCGGCGCCGATTATGGAACTGCCCATCCGGGCCGGAGATCGGCTCCGGCTGGCGAACCTGTGGACCTGGGGCGAATACGAGGTCCATGAGGTGATCCCGACAGATGCGGCAATTCAAAAATATGCCGCGCCGGACCCAGAGACAGGAGAATACCCTGCCCGGTTCTCTCCAGAGTGGACGGCCGCCGTCAACGAGATGTTCGAGACCGAGTGGGTCGCAGTCTGGGACGGGATTCCCGACGTAGACGACGAGAATACCCCGCCCCGAGATCGTGACTTCGGCTGGGCAGACCGTTGGACCCCATACGACAGATACGGCGACACAGATGTCCCTGGGTGGACGACCGGCGCCTGGATGTATGAGGCGTGGGAGGGAAACTGGGAAAACGTGTACCAGGTCGAATCTGAGTCCAACTTCTACTTGAATACCAGAGTAAACTGGGGTGCAACCTATGGCAACAACGGCGTTGAGACGCTGCGGTTCAACGAGACCATATACACTTCAGTGATGAATCGGTTCAAATACCAAGCCGAAAGCATCTGGCTGTTCAAAGAGGTAAGCGGCCACTATCTGGACTGGGGCGTCGGGCCGAATACATGGTTTTACATGCAAATTTGGAATATCCCAGAGAGCGATCCTGAGGCGGCGACCCAGCTCATCTTTGAGCGGGAGCGCATCTCCGGCGCCTTGGGCTACACCTACTACGTAGTTGGACACCGGAACGGGGACGATACGATTACCTACTACTGGCTGGATGGCGAGGAAACCGGAGAAGAGAAGTATGCCGAAGCCTATGACCGGGGCGATATTGTAGACGTGGTTGGCGTGAGACCGAATCTGCCGCAACGGGTGGCCAGCCTACCTTTTGAAGAGGATGGAAACTACCATGTGATAGAAGCACTCCAGCCGGGCCGCTACGAAACCCACTACTACTATTCCGGCAGCTATTACCACGATACAGACGTTGAAGAGAGCACCATGCGTGTGGTCGTGGTGAACCACTACTTAACCGGGAACGGAACCCAGGCGGTGGTGAACAAAGTGTTCTCTGACGGCCATGTGGATCACTTGAACCCTGTCGGTGAACCCGATTTCTCCCTCATCTCCCGTCCGGACACCTGGTACTTAGACGGGCATGTTGTAAATGAGAACACCGTATTCTATGCCACCATGTCCAGATGGTACTGGGAGACGGACAACCCAGTTGAGCGAGCCAAGGTCGAACAGGATAACAAGGGGTACTATATCGATCTGGAAGATGTGGGCCACTGGGAGGTCTTAACATTTACGTACAACCCGGAGACCGGTGATTACGATTGGGATGGAGACCCCGTAGAAATTGAACCGGAAGATGAGGAATTGGGGCAATTCAACAGTTTGCCCACCACCCACTTCTCCTTTAGCGTGAACAGACCGGCCACGCTAAGCAACCTGGGTTTCCAAGGCGACTATAAGATCACAGAGTACTGGGGGACAGATATTGGGCTGGACGGCCAGCCGGAGACGTTTATCCCCATTGAGGATCTCTACAAAATCGGCGCAGAGCCAGATGACCCCAGCGGCGCCCCCTGGCTAGACTATTGGATACAGCATACGATTAACTTCCGTTTCCCGGCAACGGACGTACCCCTGTGGGCGAACATTGTGCCGGGGAACCGCAACATCCTGATCGCAGCGGGGATCGACGAAACCGTTTACAACAGTTTCCGGCCGCTGCAACTCTTGACACAGGAGCAGGCAGTCGCACTGATGATGGCCGGGGTCATGGATGCAGGCCTCCTCGACGGCACAGCCCCCATCTTTGTATACAACAATTTCCAGCCCGGTGTGGCAGAGCTTGAGGTGACCAAGACGGTATCCAACTGGCCAAATCACTTCGAGACGGAACAAGAAGACGAGGCGTTCTACATCCAAGTCTACGATGCCACCGACAATACGGTTCTGCTCTGGATGCCGGATCCGGATGCGCCGGAGAGAACGGACGTGTTCCGCTGTGTCGGCAACGGTACAGACGGGTTTAGCGATCCCATTGAGCTCGAAGATTGGGATCCGGCAGACCCCTATGCCGGCCTCAACACCATTGAAATTCGCCACGGCCAGACTCTATATCTCAACAATCTGTGGTCGGAGCGCAACTATCGTGTGGTCGAAGTGGTCCCCAACCCAGCCGGTACGGGGATGGTTCCCGCCACACAGGCCAGTGCGGGATACACACCCACAGTTGCATACGGGCTCCAGAGCCAACTGGAGAGTTCAGAACAGCGGGTGCGGCCCACACGGACCGATCAGATTTTCTTGATCAACGGCGATGTGGCAGCGGTCGGGTTGACCAATACGTTCCCGGATTACTACAACGTCATCTACGACGCCAACGGCGGCTCCGGCGCCCCTGTGGACGATACGGCCTACATTGAGGGCGAAACAGCCGTGGTTATGGACAAAGGCGAAATGACCCGGCCCGGATACAGCTTTGAGGGCTGGAACACGGAGCCCGACGGCGAGGGCGATGCCTACATGGCCGGCGATACGCTGGAAATTCCAGATGACGACGTGACCCTGTACGCCATATGGGATGCCATCGACTACAGTGTGACCTACTATGCCGGCGGCGCCTCGGGCGAGGTGCCGGTGGACGAAAACGACTACCACATCGGAGACGGCGTAGACGTGGCGGCTCCCGCTGGGCTGACGAATCCGGGACACCGCTTCATGGGCTGGCGGGCGAACCTGACGGGATCGCCGCTGATCCAACCCGGAGA
>Ga0123355_10001469_pt1 | contig 32790 bp, 27 predicted proteins | sample TergutEmb28metaG_3_FD_89872 | JGI IMG/M metagenome (GOLD analysis project Ga0123355, IMG submission 89872) | Embiratermes neotenicus P1 segment gut microbial communities from Petit-Saut dam, French Guiana - Emb289 P1 | ecosystem: Host-associated > Arthropoda: Insects > Digestive system > Gut ...
AGATGAGGATATGGTTATTGTGCAGGCTACGCCATAGGCTATACTTTAGTGAACATATCCGGTGCGAGATGGGAATAAAAGGGTGAATAATAACCTTTATCAAAAATGGAAAAACCCCAAATTTCGGGGTTTATCGTATGTATCGAACAGACACTGGAAATATATGCAAGCGATATTGTTAAACCAACGAGTCATTGAAAGGGCATGAATACATGAGGCCAATACGAACTTTACTCATATGCGTCCTTCTATATATGTCAACATTCACGTCTTGCAGTGGGGAATATACAGCCCAAGAAACTCGCACTCCCCTACCCTTTGGCACCAGCGAAGCCCTAGCATCTGCGCTTGATGAAGCCCATATCCGCAGAGAGAATCTAATACGACCCAACACCGACACCTTCGTGCCCTTAACCCAAGGCCGTGATTTTACATATAACCCAAGACGTTTATCTCCCCGATTAGTAATGGCAGATGAAGTCCCTCGCTCAGCAGCCCGTGCGGACATACGAATGCTGTTTTCCACTCTCAACCGCTATTACGGTGCATATATTTATCTTGGCGGGGATGATGTTTTTTTGCCGATACGCGATAGCCTCATGGATATCGTTGATACACAGGCTGTCTGGGATACCAATTGTCTCGCAGTGCTTATACATGAGGCCTTATCCTCAGTGATAAATGACAGACATATGCATCTAAATCGCATAGGGTTTACTGGCATAAACTATGGATTTTTCTCGTATAGCGGAAGGTTCGCAATCGAAACCGAAGGCTTTAAATGTCAAGCCACCGGGCGATATGTTGCAGAATTAATCCTTCCGTGTAATCCAGATTATATATTAGAAATTGCCGACATCTTTCGTTTAAGCATGGACGAGGGGGGAGAGTATTTTTTCTATACTCCAATACTTGCTTTGCGACTGCAAGCAGAACAGCTCGCACCCTGCTATTTACTAATTATGTACAAGTGCGGCACAACCGAGACTGTCGCGCTTGAAGCATATGCTATGCCGATGTTTGCTCAACTGGGGTCCCTTGCATACCATGTGTCATATGAGCCACATGAGATTATTCCCTTCGAGCCATTTACATCACTTGAGCTTATACAGGGCTTTCCCGTTGTATCTGTTAATAAAATGGGCACACCCGACGCACCGGATGGCGAAAACGCTAGTGGCGTTGCCATGCAGTTTCTTGAATATGCAAGGGTACTGCGTGACGAGCCGATTATCATCATTGATTTACGCGGCAATGTTGGAGGAAACGGTATCTTGCCAACCCAGTGGCTTTATTACCTTTTAGATGAAATTGTCCCACATAATTTTGTGAAACTTACGCCAATGGATTATTACGCTTATAGAGAGTTTACAGGGATTGACGCAATGCTGCCCACTGAGGTTGAAGTCTCAATATTCTCCACTATATCACCGCTGGATGATAACCACACAATCTCTGGCTTTCCAACCGGTAGCCTTGTCGAAAATAATCAGTTGATTATTTTACTAATAGACAGGCTTGTTGGCTCGGCAGGTGAGGCAATGGTAGACCTTGCGTTTAGCATAGAAAATACATTCGTTATCGGTCAAAATACCCATGGCGCGTTGATATGTGTTGGTGATGCAAGGAGGACTATGCCGGGAAGCGGTATTCCTTTTGGTTTTGGTGTGTCGTTGTTTGTACACCCGGAAGGACACTTTACAGAGAGCCGAGGCTTTGCACCAGATATATGGGTTAGCGGGGATGCGCTTGAGGCTGCTATTGGTATGCTTAGTAATCATTTAAGCCACCTGCCATCCGGATAGATGAAAGCATTAAGGAGGAAGCCGGTTGGCGATATATTCTACAACCAGAGTTAGTTAAAAAAAATGGATTTATTTTAGCCGCAATATTTACATCTATAATTTGGTATGTATGGCATTTGCCCGCTTTCTTCATGCCGGGAATGGAGCAAACTGGCCTACTTAGCCATCTTAGCATGTTTTACATTATGATTCTTAGCCAGACGATTTTATATGGAGCAATTATTAGAATTGCTGGCAAAGCGGTTGTATCCATATCAATCCTATACCACACAATGTTTAATGCTATTCACAGTACAATCTTATTCCCTCTTACTTGGACCGGAACAATTGTTTCAAGTGTTATGATCGTAACAATTGCGATATTTGCCGTAGTAATACACAACCAAAAGTTCAACCAAGCTAAAAATGGACAATGAAAACGCCGCCAATCGTTCTGGCGGCGCGAAACAGAAGTTTCTATTCATAAGATGCTTCGGTTCATGTGATGCTTCGGTTCATGTGATGCTTCGATTCATGCGATGCTTCAATTCATTACAACGCAGGTGGTAAAAGTTCTACAAGCTCCGGCGCGTCTTGACCGCCTGCTAGGCGTACATGTAACAAATACTCCCCCGCGCCCGCGAAGAAACCGGCACGGATTGTATAGCTGTGGCCTGCTTGTAGGCGCATTTTTATCATGGCGTTTAGGCCGTTGCCGCCGTCGTCATCGTGGGCTACAACTGTGCCTTTTTCGTCATGGAGCCAAAGCATTGGGTCTGTTGCGCCTGTTGGGTTTGTTGTGTAGATTAGCCAGTAGCCCGTTGTTTCCGGGGTAAAGGCGAACTCTGTTTCCCGGGTTATGCGGCGCGCCGCGTGGGTTTGGCTACCGGATAGGCGCATCTCATAGGTTGGGGATACGTGAAGGGTTGTGTTCTCAGCACCCCAGCCGCTGAATGCCTCTATTACATAGTCTGTTGATGGGTCCAGATGCATTGAGATTATTGCGTGGTTCCAGTCATTTATCCAAAAGCTGCTTGGCATATCGGTTACGCTAAGCTCTAACCAGCTACCGGAGTCGTCTGTAAGCTGGAAACTCCAGGAACCCATCTCCTCCGGCGTAAATAGGAAGACATTGTCGTTGCCGAGTCTGACATTGCCGCCACTGCTTGAGATTCTTCTACCGTCCCAGCGTGGCTGAGCAATATCCCAGTCGTTGCCCCAGTCGAGATCCCCGTCTTGGCCGTTGTCTATGTCAAAATCTTCGCCTACTGGTTGAATCGTAAAATAGAACGGGAAGTTGCCGTCCCACCAAGATGACGCCCAAAGTATATATTCAACGCCGCCTTCCAGCATGAAATATACCTCTGTTTGCCACCAGTTGAAGGTTTCGATGGGCATGATAAAGCTGCCGTATGTGTCAGTAATAATCATGAACACATCCCATGTGTCTTCATCAAAGCCGATAACCCATAGGCCGGTCTCTTCTGGTGTGAAAGTGAAATGTGTATCGGTTTCCACCAAGATATCGCCGCCGTAGTATGGGACTTCTATCATTTCGGCATCAAAGTCTAGTGTAACGCCAAGTGATGCAAGGGCTGCCCAGTCCAACCACGGCTCAAAGGTATCCGTTGGCGATATTTCCAGTGTGTACATGCCTTCCCAACAAGCCCAGCCGCGGATAACATATTCTACGCCGCCGATAAGACGTACGACTGCATAAAACTCCGGGTCCCAGTCAAGTATGTTGCCTGCGATAAAATTGCCCTCTGTGTCGGAGATTTCTATCTCGATATATGTGCCGGTTGAGGATGCGTCAAATATCCAAAAGCCTGATTCCTCCGGGGTAAAGGAATAAAGCATCCGCCCTCCCATGCCCCTGACAAAACCGCCTTCGCCGGGTATCTCCACAGGGGCTGGAACATAGCGAATGGGCCTTTCAAATACATCGCTTACAAATACCGACAATGTAAAGTCGCCGCTGCCGCCGCCGCGGGCATGGACAATGTACGGCGCGCCCTCGACCAAGTGCAGCTTGATAATTGAATTGTTGCCAAGGGTGCCGCTGTCATTTGCGAGGGTATGGCCATAGTGGTTTGTGATACGCAAATTGGGGGCGGTTCCGGCATTGTCGCTGGTGATAAATGTCCAGTAGCCGGTGACATTTGGGGTGAATGTGAAAAATGTCTCGTCGCTTACTGTCACGCTTACGGTGTTTGGTAGGGTTACCTCGGCGTCGGGTGCGGCGGGTATTTCTGTTTCGCCGGCGTCCTCGTCATCTGTGGCGTCGTTACTGACATCAATCTCGTTGTAATCTTCGTCGTTTTCTTCATCTTGGCCATCGGCTTCGTCGCTTGCTTCGGCTTCGCCGTTTTGCAACTCTTCGGCGATAACTGTGTCATCGTCGGCAGGGTATGCATCGTCTGCCACTGCTGCAAACACCGCTACGGGTGGCGACAAAAGCATAACCACGGCAAGCAGCATTGCTATGCCGACCGTACACCGATATGCCAGCCTTTTTGCAATTTGTTTCATTTCATCTGTCCTTTCGTTTTGGGATGGTTTGATATTAGCATATATGCAGTAAACATGCCATTTTTATTGCGAATACAAATCAGATTTTTTTGATGGCTGCATTGCATTGGAAATTATGTCCTGCTATAGTTGATGCATTGCAATAATGCGACTTTGAGTACAAAGTACCCATGCTGGTGGCCGTTCAAGTTACAGGGGATAGAGATATGAATAAACTTAACAAAAGCATTTGTCATGTTTGTGGAAAACACTATGATAATAGTGCGATATGTATTATTTGCGCCGTACACATACAACCATTAGCGAAACCTAAACGAAAAAATATACTATGGAATATAGTAGAGGCTGTGTTTGGCAAAAACCTAAAAGATGCTGAGCCAAGATACAGGTGGCTGATAATCGCCGTCATCTTAATAGCTACTGTATTAGTTGCTACCTATTATATTACCGGGATACATTCGAACATAAGCCCATCACATGCGCACATGACTACTATTGATGATGACTACTTCCGTGAATGGATTATGGCAGAGTTAAAATATCATGGAATACTTGATTTGGACGACTCATTAGAAGATTTTTTCTACTGTACGGATGTATGGCGTTTGTCGCGAGATGAAGTTGTTGAGTTGGCGAACAGTGGATATGCGCTAGCACAATTTAGACTTGGTAGTATGTACTTTCTTGGAAATTACGTTAATGTCACTCAGTGCGACAACCAAGCATTTATGTGGTGGCATATGGCGGCAGAGCAAGGAAATGCTCATGCGCAACATAATCTTGGCACGAGGTATGGATTAGGTGATGGCGTCACTCGATGCGATTATCACGCAGTTTCGTGGTGGCGCAAGGCTGCCGAACAGGGCAACAGGCTTTCACAACTTAGTCTTGGCGAGGCATATTGGCAAGGTCATGGTGTTATCCGAAGTGAACATCAAGCGGTGATATGGTGGCGCAAAGCTGCCATGCAAGGTCACTCGCGAGCGCAATTTAATCTAGGAGCTGTGTACAGACGAGGGCAAGGGGTTCCGCAAGACTACCTGCAAGCGGCCATATGGTATCGCAAATCCGCGGAGCAGGGCAACGCTTCGGCACAATCTAATCTAGCGACTATGTACGTGCATGGCCGTGGCGTCGTCCAAAACCATTACCAAGGAGCTATATGGTTCCGCAAAGCATCAGAGCAGAGTTATATTTTGGCGCAGTTTGGTCTTGGTTGGTTATATCTTATAGGTTTGGGAGTTTCTCAATGTAATATTAATGCTGCCTTATGGTATCGCAAGGCGGCCGAGCAGGGACATGCCGCGTCACAGTTTAATCTAGGCTGGATGTACGAGCAAGGCCATGGTGTTCCTCAAAACTTTGTTATGTCTATAATGTGGTATAGCAAAGCTGCAATACAAGGTATTACGCCTGCAATAGAGGCTTTAGAGGCTCTTGAAGCAGGTAGTTAAGAGCCTTATCAACAAACCACCATAAGTTATGCGCAACGTAAAAATATATTGGGCGCATCCACTTTATTTTGAAGGAATGCGCCCAAAGATGTTCGTACATATTACTCTTTTGTAGTTTAAATCTTTTGTATCGGCCTATGCCTAGTCTGACCGGGCAACCAGCAACTCATATGGGTTGACAGCCGTTCCCTCTCGTGAGACATGCAGATTAATATGCGGCCCGTGCTTTGTGCCAAAGAGTGACGGCTGGCCTACGGTACCAATTAGTTGACCGGGCCGTACAATTTCGCCAACGATGACATTTTTGCTATCCGCAAGCTGGCCATAGGTGGCAATCCATCCGTTGCCATGGTCTATTTTTACATAGTTACCTCTAACGACATTGCGGCCGATTGCCATCACACGGCCTCCGGCACCGGCCTGCACCTGAGTGCCTTCTTCGGCGGCAATCCGAAGATTATCATTTGTACGGAACTGGTCGAGAGTTGGGTCGTAGATTAGGGCGTCCATACTAAAGCGCATTGCAATATCGCCATATGCCGGCCAAAGCAACCTACATGTATCCGTGAATGCGTCGAAATAAACAAGCCTAGTTGATTGATCCAGGGCGAGGTGGCAACAAGGCCGCTGATAGTAGCTCTCGTCATAGGCATGGGCTTCGGGTGGAGCGGGCGGCGGCATTGGTGTTTGCATCGCCTCCGGTGAAAGCGGCTCTGGCGTTGGCTCATGCGGCTCTTGTGACGGCACGTGTTGCGGTGGCATGTGCTGTGGTGGTGCTGGTGGCTGTGGCGATGCTTCTGGTTGCGGTGGCGGGGCTGGCGACTCTCTTGGTCTAAACCAGGCCTCTTCGTCTACCTGTGATTGGTAGGGCTCTACTTGGTCAACGCCTACGGGTGCTGCGTCTTCGTCATAATCTTCTGCCTGGAAGCCTGCTGGGCCAAAGTTGGCTACTGTTATGATAAGTGCCAAAATTGCTACAGCCCCCAGGCATGAATACAGTGCGATGAAAAACCCCTTTTTGCGGAATAGGTTATCCTCTATGTCTGGGCTTTTGTTTTTCATTCGCTCACCTCCTGTGAATTTGTTGTACCTAAGTATTACCCGCTGCGCTGACAGTTAAACCTGCACTAAATGGAAAAGGTTGGAGGCAGGCTTACTCGCGTGGTAAAAGGCCGGGTGAAGGGCAACCGTGTTGTTACGCGAGCTAGGCACGCACTTTCCTCCGTTGGTGTCGTGGAAAAACACCACGACAATGCACTCCGGGTGCTTAGCAGACGCTCGCTTAAACAACACCGTTGCCCTTCACCCTCCCTCTTCGCAGACTGGAGTATGCCTGCGTTCCGCCTTTCGCATGTAATGCAGGCTTTGCCGCATTGATATTTGAAGGGCGCACTGGCAACACTCACTGTGGTGAACGAAAGGGTTGGCGGAAATGACATCGCTAGTTTGGGAGGCTTCATGGTAAAGACCATGCCCGCACTTTGCGTGGTGGTGAAAGGTTTGTCAGAAATGACATCGTCAGTTAGGGAGGGCTTCATAGTGAAGGCCATGCCCGCACTTTGCATGGTTGATGAAAGGTTTGTCAGAAATGACATCGCTGGTTAGGGAGGGCTTCATGGTGAAGACCATGCCCGCACTTTGCATGGTTGGTGAAAGGTTTTACCAAAATGACATCGTCATATAGTAAGGTTTTCGGGGCAAAGATATCGCATGTAATACTGTAGGCAGCAGTGCAATACCTACTTCATGCTGCTATGCTACTATGCCATCGGCTATGCAATACAAGCCCAAGGCGGTACTATAGATGATGCAATACATACTCATTGCGAAGCAATGCACCAGTACAACGAATGCAATCATGCACACGCGTGCCAAATATTCACCACGCGCCTCATATCGCGGGGTTTACATACGACTGCGAAATGCAGGGTGTAGGCAACGGTGTTGTTTAAGCGAGCGTCTTCAGCACTTTTGCTTCGCAAAAGCCGCCCTACGGGCGTCCGGCAATCTTGCCGGTGCGAGCTAAGCACCCGTAGTGCATTGTCGCGCGGTTTTCGCGACACCAACGGAGGAAAGTGCGTGCCTAGCTCGCGTAACAACACGGTTGCTTACACCCGGGGCTTCACCGTTGCATGTCACCCCTCGTGTAAGGCACGCTCAATATTGGCACCAAGCGCATTAAGCCTAGCATCCAACCGGTGATACCCCCGGTCGATATGGGTTATACCCGTTATCTCCGTAGTCTCATCAGCAGTAAGTGCCGCAAGCACCAAAGCCGCGCCCGCCCGTAAATCCGTCGCATTTACCTGCGCGCCTGTAAGTTTGTCTACGCCTTCAATTATCGCGCTACGGCTTTCTATTTTTATCACCGCGCCCATGCGCTTTAGCTCGCCTACTTGCATGAAGCGGTTTTCGAAGACTGTTTCGGTTATTACGCTTGTGCCCGTTGCCTTTGTCATCAGTGCCATGAATTGGGCTTGCATATCTGTTGGGAAACCCGGATATGGCAGGGTTTTTATGTCCGCGGCTACTATCGGGGATTTTGCGGTTACGTTTATACCTGCTTCTGTTTCGGTTACCTCTACGTTTACTTCTTTTAGCTTGGCGGTTACGGGTTTTACGTGGTCGGCCATTACATTTGTTAATAGGACATCACCGCCGGTTAGGGCTGATGCCACCATAAAGGTACCCGCCTCTATTCTGTCGGGGATTACACTGTGGCTTGTGCCGTGCATTTGGTTTACGCCGCTTATTCTTATTGTATCTGTGCCCGCGCCCCTGACTTCGGCACCTGCTGTGTTTAGGAAGTTAGCCAGGTCTACTATCTCCGGCTCTACTGCCGCGTTTTCTATTATTGTTTGGCCTTCGGCTAGGGTTGCTGCCATCATAATGTTTTCTGTTGCGCCTACACTTGGGAAGTCAAGATATATTTTCGCGCCATATAGTTTTTTTGCTACCGCTTCGATATAGCCGTGGGCGTGCTCTATTTCCGCGCCCATTGCGGCTAAGCCTTTTAGATGAAGATCTACCGGGCGCGAGCCTATTGCACATCCTCCTGGCAGGGATACCTTTGCGCGGCCCAGTCTTGCAAGAAGGGGGCCTATTATTAGAAATGATGCACGTAGCTTGCCTACCAGTTCGTATGCCGCTTCGTATTTGTTCAGATTTGATGTGTTTACTTCAAGTACACCGGTGTCCTTGCACCAGGATGTATGCCCGCCTAGGGACTCTACCAGCTCTGCCATGGATTCTACGTCGCTTAGGTTTGGCACGCTTGATATCCGACATGGTTGGCATGTTAATAGACTGCCTGCTAGTACGGGTAGTACGGCGTTTTTCGCGCCGGCGATTTCTACTTTGCCCCTTAGTGGGCCTGCTGGTTTTACTATAAATTTTTCTGCCATTTTTATCACTCTCGTTTGCATATAATAATAGAGTCTTCCCAAAAACTTGAGGGAACAATCCAAAGATGCTAATATCCATATTGAGTTAAATTTAGACGCTAAAATCATTTTTGCAAAGGAGGCGATTTAGCGATGGCCATATTACGCGCATACGCGCTGCCCCATCCAAAGCTGGCGGTACCTGCCGGCACAAGGGGCGAGGATAAAACTATTCCCAAGACACTTGCTGCCTTTGATGCCGTGGCCGAGGAGATTGCATACTTGCGCCCGGATAATATTATTTTTCTTACCCCTCACAATATTGTTTATGACGATTATTTTCATATTTCCCCCGGAAACTCCGCTAAGGGTACATGCGACCGCTTTGGCTCTAAGAACGTGAAGCTTATTGCTAATTATGACCCAAATTTTGCCGCGGTAATATCCCACGTTTCTGGCAAGTACGGCATATCCGCCAAAACTTTAGGCGAAAAAAGAGCACCACTTGACCACGGGGTCATGGTGCCTCTTTGGCATATTAACCGGCGATATTCCCAGTTTAAAACCATTAGAATTTCGGCTTCAAAGCTTGACGATAAATCTCATTACAAGCTTGGCCAGGTACTTGGCGAAGCGGCAGCAAATATTGGGCGGCGCACTGTTGTGATTGCCTGCGGAAATCTATCACGCAGGCCCATGGAAAGAGGAAAAAGCACCTATGTAGCCGAGGCTTTGGAGTATGATAACGAGATATTAAACATTTTTGCCGCGGGCGCGTTTAACAGGCTTTTTAGTGTGCCCGAAAATATAAGAGAAGGTGCCGACGAATGCGGACATGATGTTTTTACGATGCTTGCCGGATGCCTTGACCGCAAGCAAGTGCGTGCCGAGGTGCTTTCATACGAAAACCCTGTGGGCGAAGGATATGTAGTTGCATCTTTTACACCAGGCCCCCAGGACGAGCGGCGTAATTTTTTAGACAAGTCCCATCACACGCAAAAGCGCATTGTAATGCAATCCCGGTCTTCGGAGGATGCGTACTGCGTGCTGGCAAGGCGCGCGCTGGAATACGCTGTGCTTCATAATCAAGGCCTTCCGGTTCCTGTGGGCCTGCCTCGCGAGATGACAACAACCAGGGCCGGCGCGTTTGTTTCACTTTACATTGACGGAAGGCTGCGTGGTGCTGCCGGTGCCCTTGGGCCAACCACAGACCATATTGCCGCAGAGATAATCAAATACTCCGCCGCGGCAGGCCAGGCAGATAAACGCTTCCCTCCTATAACGGAAGACGAGCTTTCTGGGCTTGTGTATAAGGTGGATATCATAGGCAATCCAGAGCCTGTAACCATGCCAGAGGAACTGGATGTACGGCGCTACGGCTTAATTGTCACAAGCGGTGATAGCTGGGGGGTAATGCTACCAAACCAGCCGAATATTACAACCCCCGAAGAGCAGATTGCCGCGGTTAAACAGCGCGCCGGGATTGATTCGGATGCCGAGGTTAAACTTGAGAGATTTGCTGTTACTAGGCATGAGTAGATTTAGCTGTCATTACCTATGCTGCCCCAATCTATGTCATCCTCGTTTACAAAACCGCTTTCCTCCGCTTGTTTAATTTGTTCTGCCTCATGTGCTGTCACCTTTGTAAAGTCTGGATCCCAGGCAAGTACCAGTTTCTTCACAAATTCATATGCAAATTGCTGGTCATCGTGTGGCAAAATCTCAACTATACGTGCGACATCCATTGCGATACTTGACATATTAACTCTCCTTTATTTGTAAATATCACCACGATTACCAATGTCTAATATTAGTATAATTTCCACTTGGTTTGAAAATATATTTCTGTATATTATGCGAAATGAGCCAACTCGCAGGCGTTTTCTGCCGTCAGTATAGCCTTTTAGCATGGAGATATCGCCCTCTGGTGGCTCTAGTTTTAGTTTTGAGATTGCTTTCCTTATTCGGTCAACCATGCATTTTGGTTGTTTTGCCAAAAATTTGATGGCGTCTCTTGAGTATCTAATTTGCACCGATATCACCTCGCGGCAAGTATATACACAGTCAATACCCGTGTCAAAATAGCATAAAAACGCCCGCTACGATAATTTTATCACAACGGGCGTTTATATTTTACATGATTCATCGTTGGCCGTAATGCTGTGCCAGACAGAAACACCGGCAAACCTACACCGAACGTGTTACAGCCTTTGCCCTAAGGCAACGGGTGCAAACTTTAGCGCGACGTACCGCGCCGTTTTTTTCTACGATTTGCACCTTCTTGATATTTGACCGCCACATACGGTTAGCCCTACGAGACACCTGGCTACGGGTAATGCTTATGCGGTGGCCGGTTTGGATGCCTTTATCGCATACTTCACATCTTGCCATGGTAAGTAAACCTCCTATAGATCCAAATAGACCGGTTAGATCTTTATAGACCGAATATTATTTGCATGATTTTGTCGCACAGCCGATTCTATCAGATGAATACGTTGTTGACAAGGCTTGGATTTGATTTGTATTTGATTTGTATTCGAATTGAATTCGAATAGAGCCTGTCAGAAAGGTTTGTCAAAAATGACATCCCGGTAAAACTGCTTCATCCTGCTATATTTATTGATTTTACCCATCTTCGCGTATATAATCCTTACTTGAAGAAATTATCGTAAAACATCTCTAGAAGCATCTCTTGAAACATCTTAGCAAGACTTCCTATATAAACACTTGAAGGGGGTACCAATGTTTTGTACACAATGCGGCAACGATATATATACCGATGAAGCTTTTTGCGCCGTCTGTGGCAAAAAAGTTACCCCTCGCGGTAACATTAGCCCTACTAACCCAAGCGTACATGTAAATATACCGCAAAGTGCGCCCCAATACGAATACGACAAGCCTGGTCATTATGGCCAGCCGCCGCATCTTCAAAGCCCCCAATACCCCGGCCACCAACGGCCTAGACCTAATCAACGGCAGCACCATCACAACTATGACTACCCTCCCCCACCGCCTCATGAGGGCAACGCCCTGCAAAAGGTGGCGATTGCGGCTGCCTGTGTCGCGCTTATTGCCCTTGGTATCAGCATCGGCGGGGCTTTTCTTATGCAAAATAGCGAGTCTACCCCTCCAAGGACTGCCGAAGTCCCAGGCCCCGGCGTCTTCGAAACCTTGCCAACCCCGCTTCCGACCCCATCTCCAGAGCCGGATTACGAACAAGAATATGACCCAGAGCCCGAAACCGGCAACTCTGCCAGATTCCCCTTCCCAGGCATTTTGTCTCAATACGCAACAACAGACCAAGTAGATGTTATTTTTCTGCAAAACACCCTTAACCGGGTGCGCAATTACTTTACCGCCATCCGGCATATCGAAACCGTAAGCGGCAACTTTGAAGGCGTAACCCGAGGGGCTGTAATTGATTTTCAAGTAAGGGCAGAGCTTACGCCCACCGGTGTTGTGGACGAGGTTACATGGTATAGCCTAATGTATGTCTTCGAAAACCCGCCAGAGAGGCCCGACGAACCCTTACCCCACCTGTACAGCAAGGGTACATAACCTTAGTCCACCTACATTTGCGCGACGCGCCTTCTTTAAGCGGGGAGTCTCTTGGAACAAAACCTCCGGGGACATCTGTGTGGGTTTTGAGTTATTTGCCACAAGATAGCTGGTTTTTTGTTACAATTGGGTATTACTATATAGGCTATATGAAGGCCGAGTTTTTGCTGCAAGAGGGCATTTTGTAACATTTTACATTTAGAAGCTATGTTCTTAGAAGGCCTGGGCCATACCGTACAAAAGCGTTTAGGAGTGACACCATGAAAAAACAGCGGATACTTGCCGCGATTCTTATATTGGCTGTAATATTTTCTACTATTGGCAGCAATGTTACACCTGTGCTTGCGCAAGGTTTCTCTATTAGGGTGATGCTTGAGCCCTCTATTGAAGCAGACTTTGTATACCCTTTTAATGACGGCCTCGCCGCTGTAAGGACTCTTGGTTTTGACGGCGATTTTACCCTTGGTTATGTCAACCGCTACGGCCAATTTATTATCCCTTTACGAGACTATACCCATATCCCTCATTGGCAGACGCCCCAATTCTCATCTGGAATTGTGGCGGTTTACTCGCCCGATGAAGAGGCTGTGGGTTTTTTTGATACCGGCGGCGCTATGGTTATACCCTTTATGTATGACATGACTCCGGGCGCGTTCGAGTTTATTGACGGCCTTATGGCAGTAAGCTATGAAGGGCTTTGGGGCTTTATTGATACAACCGGCCAAGAGGTAATTCCCTTTCAGTTTGAGCGGGCGGGCAGCTTCTCCGAAGGGCGCGCGCCTGTTAAACAAAGTGGTCGTTGGGGTTTTGTCAACGCCGACGGCGAAATGGTTATCCCCTTTGTGCTGGACCACTATGAAGCGGAAACCCCAAGCAACTTGTTTATAAACCCAGGGTTTAGCGAGGCACTTGCCCCTATTTTACTGGAAACGCTCGATGGCGTAAGATGGGGCTTTTTGGACATATCCGGCAATAGAATCGATTCGGATTTATATCTTCGGGTGGAAGGCTTTAGCGAAGGCCGCGCCCTTGTAATGAGCTTAAGCGAGGCCGAAAACGCGATTTTTGGCTTTATTAATCGGGAGGGCGACGAGATTATACCTCCCCAGTTTGACTATGCCCACAGCTTCAACGAAGGGCTTGCAGCTGTAAGAACCGGCAACACATGGGGGTTTATAGAGCATAACGGCAATGTACAAGTACCAATAATTTACAACCAAGCCCGCAGCTTTAGCGGCACTTTTGCCGCGGTTGCAAGCGGGGGGCCGGGTACGGCAACCTGGGGCTTTGTAGACCGCTGGGCTAACGAGGTTGTTCCCCTTATTTACCACGAAGTGCGAGATTTTTCCGAAGGCCTTGCCGCAGTGCGTGTAGGGGAAGGCCTTGACGCAAGATGGGGCTTTGTTGACCATAACGGCAATGTAATTGTACCGATAGAATATCTGGAAGCCCACTGTTTCTCGGAAGGGCTTGCGTGGGTACGAGGGGCTGATGGTTGGGGGATATTGCAAATGCATCTCGAGGACGGCGACGCGCCCGATGATGAAGACCAGGCACCCAGCCGGTATATCTACCAAGATACACCCGATTATATGCGATTTATCCCAGCACCCGGCAGCCTTGACGAGATATACGACCATGCCACAGCAGACGAGGCTATATTTCGTGCTCTCAGAGACTTTACGCCCCAGCAGCAGCAATCTGGTGACGCAATAAACCATGTGACATTGTTCTTGGAGAACGCCCTTCGCAGGGGGACATCTCAAGATATCCCGGACGGTGGCATACTTGGCGTTCGAACGCTGCAATTTTCGGCATATAGGGCGCAGGCAATTTTGGATGATACGAATAACACAATCAGCAACGAAGCTGTAAACCTACTACGGCCTGTTAGTCTTGGCATAAACTTTATCTCTCATAACCGAAACGAGATTAGTGCCGCCTTCCCCGACGATGTTGCCGGGATTGACTTTGCCAATGTTACTGTTGAGGGTACTTTTGCCGCTATTACACTACAGCGCGATTATATTCCCAGGGACAGTTATATATCAGTTACGCGGGGCCAGCCTGTATGGGCAGGTGATGGTGCCGCGCCCGTAGATGCGGCAAATGACGCAAACTCGTCACGCTTTAATGTAATGGAGCAGCTTAACAGCCTGCGCGCGCTCTTTGATGACTTTAGCATTGACAGTGTCACCAGCGACCCTCTTGGCTATCTACGGCTATATTGGGCTGTTGCCGCTATTTTGTTAATTATTTTACTTTGGGCGGTGCTTGCCCTTGCCGGCCATAGGTTTCGCCTTTGGGTTGTGCCTACATTTGTGCTATTTGCGCTTGCGGGCAATCTATGGACTCTTGGCTGGTTTGAACAGGTTGTGCCTGTGCGTACCATGCCGGCGGGATATTTTTATTCCATGCAAATCAGCATGTCGCCCCGTATGAGTGCTACCGTTTCTGTTCCTTTAAACGGTGCAAACCCGGCAAATCTTGTGCTGGTAAATGAAGACGGCGAGCCTCAGCTTACCAAGCATAACCCCGTAACCGACACACTGGATGCAAGAATCCACAACGGGGGCATTTTTATTGTACACGCCACAAGCGATGATATTACCGACCTTGAAGGTCTTAGCCCCCAAGCGCGTCACGCAATTGCCCGCCTCGTTTCCATGGGTATAATGACCGCCACAGAAGGCGAGTTTAGGCCACATAGCGCTATTACCCGGTCGGAATTTACAACGGCTGTAGTCCTTGCGGCGGACATGCTTGATGTCAGCGCGCCAAATCATTTCCCGGACAATGTGCCTGGGTCTTTGTACTATCATGCTGTGGCCTCAGCCGCAAATTTGAACTTAGTGCATGGTTACGAGGATGGTAGCTTCCGCGGCAACTGGGCTATTACTAAAAATGACCTTGTGTTTACGGCAATGGGCGTGATTACTGTTCGTATGGGGTATTCGCCGCCTGCCAATGCCGACGCGGTGCTATCTGTTTTTGGGGATTTTGACCGCCTACAGCCTTGGACTACCCCTGCTATTGCGCTTGCTACTGCTACTGATGTATTAATGCACCGGGAGGATGGGTTGTTTGCGCCGGATAGTGTTATGACAAGAGGGGATGCTGCTATTGTTGTTTATAGGTTGTTTGGGCGGCTTTGGTAGCGGCTGTCACCAAATCATCCACTTTGAGATTACTGATGATAAAAGCAGTCATATATAAAAGAGTTAACACATAAAGGGGCTATACAATGTTAGACTTTCAAACTTGCACACCAACAAAGGTGAGAAAAAGCAATAAAAAAATATTCATCACACTGCTTTTGATTTTTATGGTATTTTCGTTTATCGGCTGTCAAAACATCGAACCTGCATATGATACATCTACAAGTGACGCATCCACAAATGACGCATCTACAAATGAAGAACCTTCATATGAAGATTCTAGCGAAAACACTAACGAAGGCACCGATGAAGATATCAATGACGATACCCCAGACGACACGCCAGCAAACGATGATTCGCCCGGCTCATTGTCTGCACTGCATGTGCAGCATATTGGCCGCGCCCCGGCTGTTTTTCGTGTTGTTCGCGCATTACCTTACCCTGGATCCCCTGGAGGGGAATGGCTGCGAAGAAGCATGGTCATAAGTTCCGATTATACGCCATACTCTCTTATGATTTTATTCGAACCAATGCATGAAGCTGCAAGCATGATAATCCAGGAGCAAGAAAAGCCCGTAACAGTGTTTGAGTCCAGCGCATTACTCCTTTTTACACTTATAGATAATCTTGACAAAGTTATATTTGCCCTGTGGTATACACCCGGCTCTGCTAACGATTCCGGTGACGACTATGACTATGCATGGACAGCTACAAGGCATGAAATTGCAGAGCTGTTTGGGGTAGATAACTGGGGAAGCCTGCTGGCAAACAATAATTACGTTGAAGATATATTGGCAATGCCACCGGTAGCCGCATCGTCGTCATAACCCCACAAACTATAGCGATTTCGTTTGAAATTGTGCTTAGTCTGTCGGCAAACGCGCCTACGACCGCGCGTTAGGCTGTCCTCAACCTATTTCAAATCGAAACGCTTATATAGCTGAATAATACACTTTTATTTAAAGGAGGTAACAAGATGTTAGACTTTCAAATTTGCACCCCAACAAACCTGTTGTTTGGGAAGGGCACACAGCACAAAATCGGCGAACTGGTAAAGCCTAGGGCCATGAAGGTACTGCTGCACTACGGCGGTAACTCTGTCAAAAAGATTGGGCTTTATGATGACACTGTAAAGTCACTTAAGGCAGCCGGTGTAGACTTTGTAGAACTTGGTGGCGTTGTGCCAAACCCGCGCCTTAGCCTCGTTCACGAGGGTGTCAAACTGTGTAAGGCCGAGGGCGTTGATTTTATCCTTGCAATAGGCGGTGGCAGCGTAATTGACTCTGCCAAGGCCATTGCTGTAGGCGCACTGTATGACGGCGATGTTTGGGATTTCTATGAGGGGAAGGCGGCAGTTACAGCGGCACTGCCTGTTGCTACAATTTTGACTATCCCCGCCGCGGGCAGCGAAATGAGTGAGGCTTCCGTTATCTCCAATGAAGAAAAGGGGCGCAAGTCTGCCATTGGGAACGATATTTTACGGCCTGTTATCAGTATCGTTAACCCGGAGTATTTCCTTCATTTGCCCGCGAATCAGCTTGCCAATGGGGTTTCGGATATCATTAGCCATATCTTCGAGAGGTATTTTACCCATACCACGAACTGCGATATCACCGACGGCATGTGCGAGTCTATTCTTAAGACAGTCATGATAAACGCCCTTATCCTTGCGGATGACCCGACAAATTACGAGGCTTGGGCAGAGGTTGGCCTTGGCGGCATTATTGCGCACAATAACTGGCTTGGTATCGGACGCCAGCAAGACTGGGCCTGCCATGACATGGAGCACGAGCTTAGTGCTTACAACGACGTTGCCCATGGCACCGGCCTTGCAATTGTTACCCCAGCATGGATGAAATATGTAAATAAAGAAAACCCGGCTATGTTTGTGCAGTTTGCCGTTAATGTAATGGGTGTCGAAGGCAGCTACCGCGCCCCCCAGGCCATCATAGATGAGGGCATTGCCCGGCTTGTGGCATTTTACAAGAAGCTTGGCCTTGCGCAAACCCTGTCTGAGATTGGTATCGGCGAAGATGCTTTTGAAGACATGGCAAAGAAGGCCACCGGGGCTTACTTTGGCGAAGAAAGAGGCCTTGGGTCGTTTAAGCGGCTTATGTGGCAGGATGTGCTTGCTATTTATCGGATTTGCAAGTAATACTATGTGCATATATCAGTATCATTACTGTAGCATATCCTACTGATTGCGTAGAGTAGTGTCACACAGGCAACACACGACTCAATACGCTCCATAAACGATACAAAAGACAGTACCTCCGCAGTTGTGATGGAAAATAATCACCACTGCGGAGGTACTGTCTTTTGTATCACTTGTTTTGCATTTCCACCATCAGCACGGGTGCATTGGCTTTTTTGTGGACATTGTGAACAATTGTTGCATTCGTACACGGTGATTGTGGATTCAAAGCCTCTTGTGTTTCTTATCTTCGTGATGCAAAGATATCAATCCCATTTTTAACACGGACAAGCAGCATATAAACAACCTTTCCCACACATAATACAAATGCTATTGTTCCACTAAACAACCAGAAACTAAAGCTATATTGCCTAAGCAGTTGTATTTGTAAAATATATTCACCTAAAGGCTCCTGCTGCCAGAAAGTGTTATCCCTCAATGTTATGCCATAAACAGAGCCTGTGCTTTGTGTAAAAAAATTATTTGCTCCAATGACTGTTAAAACACCCCCGTTTAGAAGTTCATTGCCTACATTGTCAAAACGTAAATACCGCCGATATCTATTTGTTAATGCACTTTGTATGTAAACATAGATTGTACTGCCATTATCATTTTCTATAACATAGGCTATAACTGTGTAATTTTCGTTATATTGTTCAGCTTCTTTTGCCATTATTGCATTACAGATACACTGTCTTGTTATATTAAATCGTACAAGGTCAACTGCTACATGAAAGACAACAAAAATTAACATCGCTACTACGAGTGAATGGAAATATAGCTTTTTATTCATAACATACACCCTCATTCCTAAACAACAGACATGCAAATCAACAGCCACAACTGTTGACTTGCATATCTACTAAAAGCGTGTTCTCAAGCCGCGTCAATCCCTCCTCAATCGGCGGAAATTGCCGCAAAATCTGTCTATTGTCGATAGCGAGAACACGCCCTAGTTCAAGAAACTATGTTAATATTCAACATAACCTCTGTGTAATACATATCAAACACTTAATACTACTAACTTTGCCAACGACTAGACCATGCACGGTTACGGCATGAATTCATGTGGTATATCCCAAAAGTTGTAGAGTAGATAAAGCTTGAAAACGTTGCGCTTCCAAACAAGCTTACCGATTCAACTGGGCCGAATCCTGTGTGTTGCCCTACCCAGAATGTTCGCCCGCCATGTTGCGGATGTGTTGTACTATTAATTATGTACCTTACTAGATGTGTATGAACCGTATTTACATTCATCAAAGCTGGAGGAGAAAACATAAAATCAACAACAGTCCTAATAGCAGCAAGTGTCAAATGGCCAATAAAAAACCCGCCAATGCCCTAGGCAACTCCGGCAATGCTTATCGCCCATCCGGCTACGGTACCTGCAATGGCTCCTGGCAACCCCAAAAATGAAGCCATAAGACCTGTCAATTGAATTAATGTTGCAGTTGTGTTACGGATGATATATTCAGTTTGAGTCGGTACACGACCTAAATAGGATACAAGTGCCAAAAAGCTGTGGAATCCGCGGTCTCCATGACTCCAGCACTCAAAAACAACAGTTCCCAGACGCCGCCATGAAAAAGGGACGATATCTATATAATATGAATCATGAGGTGTATATTCACCGATAGTAATATAATTGCCCGTTAAGGTATTCGTAAAGCTTAATGCTCCCATCATCAAACTCTTCGACCCTTATACTATGAATGTTTCCATTCATCTCAAAGCTAGTTTTACTTGATAAACCATCATCTGAAATAAAGCTATAAAATCCGTCGATATGAGCATCTTGTGTACTAGCTAAGGCCTGCACCGATAGTGATGCTACCATTATTATCGACATAATAATTGCTGTCAACTTCTTTAATTTACGCATTTTGAATCCACCTTATACTCATTCGTCAATAGTATGATTTCTTCAACAACGGTTATATTAAACAGTCTATTGGATTCACACCCCTCAGTCTTCTATATTTTGTGCCACTACACTTACCGGTGCCAGCAACGAGATAGTAACCTACTCCATTAAAAAAGAAACTATCGTTAGTGGAAACAAAATTGTTTCCATCAACGATAGTTTCTTTTGTCGAAAAGGCTTATATAATCTGCATCAAATAATTTTGTTGAGGCGACGCAAAGGTTTAGGTAATTGCGCATGAGTATACTGCCTTGCTGTATTCGCACAACCTAACCCGCTCTGAACGAATTAGGGCGTGTAGCCACGATTAAACAAAGCCAAGCTACCAGTACAACGTGGAAATGTGACGTTAGAAAACATGACATTCATAAACGCATTACTATATGCACCAGCACATGGTTCCTAAAATCGTGGATAGTCCACAACCCCTTTAAACAAGATAACACTCTCGTACATATCATATATAAAATATAGAAACGGTGAATTAAAATACAATTCAATTGGTTGATATGGTGAATCTGAAAGTGCGGGCATACCAACTGTAACTGCCGCCGCTTCCGTTCCTTCCGAGTCCACTCTTAGGCGGATTGTTTGCCTAACTTCGGATAGATAGATTTGGTAACTCTCATCATAAATCAAGCCAGAAAAATTAGCTATGTTTTCATCAAAAGCAGAAATAAGACCCATCATTTGAAGTTGACTGTTCATGCATATACTATATGAAATATCAAATTTCGGGAGGCTAACCATCACCTCGCGTCGCTCTGCCAAGCGGTTAACAATATCATAGATACAATGCATTCCGGCAAAACACCTAATATTCATGCCGTCACGCGGACGAACTATAACAAACCCTAGCCTGTCGTCGTCATATGGCAACATGACAGCATCGAAATAATCTGCAACATATGTCGGCAATATTATATGATTTGTAGATATGAATGTTGTTTCAAATGGAACATATAATTCCGGATAAAAGTAACGCAAACTCTCACCCATAGGGTTAAATGTTCTTGCCCATCTGGCGGATAGGTGTAGCGAGTTAATTAATAACATCAAAACATATATATCAATTTCTTGTATTACTTCATCAATGAAGCCTTCACTTTGATTGTAAACCCAATCGTTAATTTCATGCACTGTCAATGGATTTGTTAGGTCAACCGAGTACAAACAGGCGTGGAAATGGTCTGCCAAGAAACGATGAAATTCGGGGTTTATATCAAACTCGTCAGATAACCAGGCAGAGCTCACCATGTTGACATTCGTACCCTCTGTTACATCCATAATGCTTTGTGTCATTGCAGATAATGCCGGTGCAACACTTTGAGGATTCGCACCCAAAAGGCTTTCAAACTCATACAGTGTCTCATCTCTTGCACCAAGTGCCACCATCGTCAGCACGTAATATACCCCAAGTGGCGAAATAACAGCATTGCTTCCATTGGTTGCCAGCACCTCCCTAAAAAGCCTTTGCGAAAAGGCGGCAATGGCATGTTTTATATACTCATATGGTATATCTTGTGGCAACTCGGCTCCGTGATATCCACTATATACCACTGCACCCGGCTCTTCGTCAGCAACTTCAACAGTGTTTTGATATTCAATATTTGCTTGGCTACATGCTGAAAAAGTTAAGATCAAAAAAATTAATAGCATAGTAAGTGAGCTACGTTCGATGCATCTTTTCATTCTCAACACCTTCACCTTTTTGTTTATTTTTATGTAAAACAGCCAGGTAGCGCGTTAACACATTCCCTGGCTGCTATAGCATTGTTTCTCCATTAAACTAGCGCGGCCACAAACTATGCCCCACGAAAGTAGTGTGATGATTCGCCCTTGTAAAAAGAGAATGTCCTCCGTCTGCCCATGGCCTTTCTGGCCAGTAGGTGACATTTATATATGATTACTTGCATTCCTAAGATAAAGCCCGTCGCCTGGGCGAACTGTAACCATAAATGCCACAGGCAGTAACGTGCATTTGTGGTCATTCATTCGGAGTTTTACATTGCCGTCGTCAGCACAATTATACCTATCAGACATTGCTTTAAGTCAACTAAAATTAATCCAATGACTCAAGTTCGGCCAAAAAGCTATTGAAAGCATAGCAAGAACAAGAGGCAACAGCAATAATACCACAAAGAAAATCATAAAAATCTTAGGATTTATCTTTTTTCTATTTTTGATGGCTATCACAACAAAAACAACATATATTACATATAGAATCGCAATAACTATAATAACTGATGGTATGATAAATCCCTCCTCATTATAACTTATTGCGGAGTGAAGCTGAACAATTACATAACCAACAAAGCTTGCAATTCAACACGCAAATCTACAACATCCTCACTGACTGTCTCCCAAATATCTTCCATGCGCAGTGTCATATACCCATGGGCAGTCACGTCTCTTAATCCTGTCCCGCTTATCCATAAACCGGCACAACCTCTCGTGGCTCTATTAATGAACCCTGCGCCAGTGGGGCATGGATAATATCAACCGTTACATTTAGCAAATCCTCCAAATCTTGCTTTATTGTCGACAATACGAATAAAGAAATCCTTGGCTTATAAAACTCAACAAGCAAGTCAAGGTCACTTTCGCTTGTTGCTTGGCCACTGGCATAGGAACCGAAGTATGATGCACTTTTTATGGGATGATGCTCCGCTGTTTTTATCACAGCATTACGAATTTCGTCGTGTGTCAGCATTGTCACTCACCTCGTATTAACTCACATTAACCTACAAACACACCCTAAATGTCTTAATCTCAAAAGGCTTAATATCAAAGATAATACTCTGCCCCTCCACCAAGATACTCTGCTCCGGTAGCGGCTCTTCCATTAGATTGGCTTCGATAACCTCGGTAAAGCGCACACAGCTATCAAGCTGCACAACAGCCTCGTTTAGGGCGCGGTTATTGCATTCATAAACCCGGAGGATTAAATCCTTGCCATCTTCGGATTTTTTTACGGTATCAACGATTACATGCAAAGATGGGCCATCTGCCGACTCTTCGGGAGACTGGGCACCTACACGCAGCAAAGACACCTCAGCAAAGTTGCTGCCGCTGGATTTTGGTATTTCGTAGGCAAGGACTGGGTTATTAAACTCCGCGGCACGGGTTTGCACATAGGAGTTTACCAAGTTCGAAAAATGGGGATACAGCGCGTAGACAAACTCATGAGTGCCCTGGTCGGCAGTTTTATCTGGATGGATTGCGGACTTGATTAATGTCAGCCTTAGCACGCTGTCCTTGCAGTCGTAGCCGTATTTGCAGTCATTGAACAATGCCACCCCGTAGCCGCTTTCGGATACATCTGCCCATTTGTGGCCGCATACTTCGAATTGGGCGAATGCCCGCTCGTCATTGGCGTGGTTTGGACGCTCTACGAAGCCGAACTGGGTGTCGTATGTGGCGTTTACCGCGCGGATATTTACAGGGAATGCAGCCTTTAGTAGGGTCTGGCTTTCTTTCCAGTTTACCTTGGTTTTAAAGTCTATGCGGCGGTTGCGGGTATAGAAAATCATATCTTGCTCTATTTCCGATTGATTAAACTTTATTTTGCGCCGGAGTATCGTCATCAAATTGCCCTGCTCTACTACTTCCAAGGCGGCGTGCTCGAACCCGGTGTAAGGGTTTTCTTTGTAAAACACGTCTATGTCCCAGGCGTCGTAGTTTAGTGGCTTATCTTCGAAGGCTTGCAGCTGGTTAAGGCTGCCGTTTGCTATTTGGCGGCGGGCTAGTTTGTCGTATAAGCTTATGATTTCGCCCTTTTGGTCAAATTCTACTTCGTAGAAATTGGTGGTAAGATAGGTTCTTACGCCGCTGGTTTTAAGGGTAAAAGAATCCTCGGCTTTGGGCGCGGGTTTTGTGCCAAGGGCGAAAGTTTTATAGCCAAGGGGCGGCAACTCTGTGAAAATTACAAATAAGCCGCCTTCTGTATGCTGGCTTTCCAATACATAACCGTCGCAATCTATGAAAGTCGTGTCTTCTGTTACGGTGTCGCTGTATGGAACAAACACCTCGGCTGTATCGCGCCGCCAGGATAGGTTATTGTACACCGCTATGGAATCCTGGTTGAGTTTTATTTCCTCGCAAATATTGGCCGTTGCTACCTCCATTAACTCCCAGCTTTGGGTTAGCAGTTCTTCATAGTCCGCGCGGCTGTCGTCGTACACCTCGCGGATAGATGAACCAGGGATAATATCGTGGAATTGCAGCAAAAGTACCCGCTCCCACATTTGATTTAATGTTTCTTGGGGGTAGTCGTTTTTGCCAAGTTTTAAGTCTCGCAAGACGCATAAAAACTCTATATCGTGCAGGTTATTTTCCATATGGCGGTTGGCCTGTTTATTATAGGACTGGCTGGTGTATGTGCCCCGGTGGTATTCGAAGTAAAGTTCCCCGTCCCAGGTTTCGAGGCCTTTAAGCTCTGCCTGGCCAAGGGCTTTGAAGTATGGCTCTACCTTGCCGGTCTTAAGATAGGGCAGGCCGGGCATATCCTTCATTGCCTCACGGGTTTTTAACATTTCACGGGTAGGCCCGCCGCCGCCGTCGCCCCAGCCTATTGCCATCAGTAGTTGGTCATTCACATCTTTTTGCTTGTAATTTGCCCAAATACCGGGCACATCCGCCGGCTTCATCTCGCCGTTATAGGTATAGTAATACTCGCCGCCAGGGGTGGTGATAAAATGCCCTAATATCTCCGTGCCATCAAGGCCGCGCCAGATAAATGTGTCATATGGGAAGTGGTTGTACTGGTTCCAACTAATCTTGGTGGTCATAAAATAGTCAATGCCGGATTTTTTTGCGATTTGAGGAAGTGCGGCAGAATAACCAAACACATCCGGCAACCAAAGCACCGTTGTATCAACCCCAAGAACATCCTTGAAATACCGCTTGCCATAAAGGAACTGCCGCACCAGCGACTCGCCGCTTGGCACATTTGTATCGGCCTCGACCCACATGCCCCCAGTGGCCTCCCACTGGCCGCTTTTAATTTTCTCCATCACTCGCTCAAAAATTTCGGGATAGTCCTCGGCCAAAAACTTATAAAGCTGAGGCGACGAGTGCATAAAGTAATAATCCTCAAACTCGTCCATAAGATTAAGCACCGTAGAAAATGTCCGCGAGGCCTTTTCCCGAGTCTGTGAAAGCCGCCAAAGCCAAGCCATATCTATATGAGAATGGCCAATAGCAGTAACCGTCGGCTTAATCTCCGGGATGCGCAAGGCCTCAAGCCCTAAGTTTAGATGTTCAAGGGCAGATTCTATGGAATTGTAATATGCATTTGAGCCGGGATTTTGGAAGTTTATATTATTAAATGTCTCACGAAGAAGCTGAGTAAGCTTGATACGGCGAAGATCGTTTGTATCCAGCAGCTCGATAGATTTTGTAAGTGCCATAGCCGCATGGTAAAAATCATCTGTGCCGGTATGGATGCAAACAAGCTCTGTTTCGCCAAAGACCCGTTTTTTATCTGTATCGGAAAGCCCCGCCCAGGCCTTAATCACAAGCTCCAGCTTGCCGCCTTCAAGGTCACTTGGGTCAAGGATTACCTCGGCATGCCACATATCCAGGCCATGTGTGGGTTTTTCATTTACATATAGCAAGCCCTCTACGTTGCAAGTAGACCAGCCGACCTTCTCGTTAAGCATAATCCTAAGCCCTGGTTTTGTACCGGGCGCGACAAAGCCAATGGGGATATCGGCAATAGTGGTAAACCATGCCGTAATATCATAGCCGCCCCATCGGTCATAGGTGTTTATCTGAGACAGTTCGATTTCACTGGATTTAAAGTCTACAAGGTTATGGGGTGCCTCATCTGCCGGATACTCGATATAATGCCAGCCGTCGATTGCGTGGCTTTGCATATAACGAGATGGGCTAATATCATCAGCCAGGTATTTTTTGGCCCTTTCTATGATAAAATGCTTGTCTGCAACTTTCATGTAAATCTTCCTTTCTCAACCCATGTTGTGTTATATTCTAATCTCTTCCACAAAAAATGTCTAATCAAATTTTGACACTTTTGTCAACTGCGATAAACAACAAGGAGACCATCAAATGGACTTTCAAGTAGTTTCTGATTTCGCCCCAACAGGGGACCAACCCGAGGCAATCGCCGCCCTAGCCGAGGGCTTCCGCCATGGCAAGCGTTTTCAAACATTACTTGGCGTAACAGGCAGCGGCAAGACCTTCACCATGGCAAACGTAGTACAAGCCCTGCAAAAGCCAACTTTGGTAATGGCACACAACAAAACCCTAGCCGCCCAGCTTTACAGCGAATTTAAAGAGTTCTTCCCCAATAACGCGGTGGAATACTTTGTAAGCTACTATGATTATTACCAGCCAGAAGCCTATGTACCCTCAACAGACTCGTTTATAGAAAAAGACTCGGCAATAAACGAAGAAATTGACCGGCTGAGACATTCCGCTACCTCCGCGCTTTTCGAGCGGCGGGACGTTATTATAATCGCCTCGGTTTCCTGCATCTACGGCCTGGGTGACCCATCTGAATACAAAAACCTAATGCTATCCCTACGCACCGGCATGACCCGCGACCGAGACGATATTATGCGGCGGCTTGTGGAGATTCAATATAACCGCAACGAATTAAACTTCACCCGCGGCACCTTCCGCGCACGAGGTGATGTGCTTGAGATTTTCCTTGCAAACTCCGCGGATACCGCAATAAGGGTAGAGTTTTTTGGCGATGAAATAGAGCGGATTTCCGCCGTTCATGCCCTTACCGGCGAGATCCTTGATACACGCAGCCACATTGTAATTTTCCCCGCTTCCCACTACGCCGCAGGCCGGGACAGGATGCACGAGGCCATCCGCCGCATCGAAGTCGAACTTGAAGAGCAACTCGCCTATCTAAAATCCCAAGACCGCCTACTAGAGGCACAGCGGCTAACCCAGCGCACCCGCTACGATATGGAAATGATGCAGGAAGTCGGCTTTTGCAGCGGTATTGAGAATTATTCCCTTCATTTAGCCGGACGAGAACCCGGCTCTACCCCACACACACTTTTGGATTATTTCCCCGATGACTTTCTAATTATCGCCGACGAGTCTCATGTATCGGTACCGCAAGTAAGAGGCATGTATCTAGGCGACCGCTCCCGCAAGGAAACCCTAGTAGAATACGGCTTTAGGCTGCCTTCGGCCTTAGATAACCGGCCCCTTAAATTTGAAGAGTTTGAAGCCAAAATCCCGCAAATGCTATTTGTTTCCGCAACCCCGGCAGACTACGAGCGGCAGCACTCCGAATTTGAAGTAGAGCAGATTATCCGCCCAACAGGCCTACTAGACCCGGTAGTACATGTACGCCCAGTAAAAGGCCAGGTAGACGACCTAATTGGCGAGATTAACCGCACAACAGAAAACGGACAGAAAGTGCTGGTAACAACACTAACAAAACGCATGGCCGAAGACCTAACAAGCTACCTAAAAGAAGCGGGAATCCGTGTTAGGTACCTACACTCGGACATAGACACCCTAGAGAGACTAGAAATAATCCGCGACCTGCGCATGGACGTCTTCGACGTACTAGTAGGCATCAACCTGCTGCGCGAAGGGCTTGACATCCCCGAATGCTCCCTCGTTGCCATTCTTGACGCGGATAAACAGGGCTTTCTTCGCTCAAAAACCTCCCTAGTGCAAACCATAGGCCGCGCCGCAAGGCACGTAGAGGGCCGGGTTGTAATGTATGCCGACCAGATGACAGAATCCATGGATTACGCAATAGGCGAAACCAACCGCCGCCGGGCCATCCAAGAAGAGTACAACCGGGCAAATAACATCACCCCCCGCTCTATAGTCAAAAAAATCCACGAGCGCATACGCCTAACCCAAGAAGTAGAAGAGAAATCCGCCACCCTGGCCAAAGACCCAGAATCCATGAGCCGGGAAGAACTGATAGCCGCAATAAAAAAGCTGGAAAAAGAAATGAAACACGCCGCAAGCGAACTGCAATTCGAACGCGCCGCAATGCTGCGTGACGAGATACTTTCAATGAAAAAACATATGTAGGAGGAACCATGACCCATAAAGGAACCATACAATTAGAAACCCCTCGCCTAATACTGCGCCGCTTCACACAAGAGGACGCCCAAGCAATGTACACCAACTGGGCAAGCGACCCAGAGGTTGTAAAACATCTAACTTGGCCAGTACACGCAAGCGTAGATGCAACCCGCGAACTACTTAGATCCTGGGTAGCCCAGTATGAAAACGAAAACTACTACCACTGGGCAATGGTCCCAAAAGATAATAACAACGCCCCTGTAGGCGGCATAAGCGTAGTGCGGCAAAAAGACGCTGTTAAAATGGTAGAAATCGGCTATTGCCTAGGCACAAAATGGTGGGGTAAAGGCTACACCCCCGAGGCACTAAAGCGGCTTATCGCATTTTTCTTTGAAGAAGTAAAAGTATTGCGCATAGCCGCCGAACATGACACAAGAAACCCCGCCTCCGGTAAAGTAATGGAAAAGTGCGGCATGACCCACGAAGGTATTCTGCGCCAAGCCGATAGCAATAACCAAGGTATTTGCGATAACGCGGTTTGGTCTATTTTGGCTGGGGAGTATTATGGCAGTTGAAGCAATTTTGACAACTTTGTCAACTGCGATCCTTTTGTAAAGCCAACGTCTCCTGTCTTGGAGTATTGCTATATGCAACCACGTCAAAAGGCAAGCTTCGTTGTATTCTAATCTGATGCAACAGCAGGTTAAGCGCGTCGCTAAGTGATAAACCCATTGCATCAAGTATCAGTCCTGCTTGCTCCTTGACTTCGGAATTTACACGCAGGTTTACGGTTGTATTTTTGCTCATATAATCAACTCCTTGCCAGCATATTAGCACATACAGATACAACAACGTATCAAAGCTGTTTACAATACCTCACCCCAACAGCCCCATAAGGCTCAACAACCTGGGTACACCCATCAACTATATATCCAAGCTTCTCATAAAATGCCCGAGTAGGGGCATTTTTTTCAAATGTCCAAAGGCATATTTCCCGGTAGCCCCGCGCCCGAGCAATATCTTCGCAATACCGCGCAAGCAAGGTACCAATCCCCTCCCCCTTAAATGCAGGGTCAACATAAAGCACACACAACTCAAAAGCCTCTGGCTTGTCCTCATCACCGCAAGGGGCTATCACAAGATTACCCTTTACAATACCGTCATCATAGACATACCTGTCAACAAAATAATCGCCAGGATTCTCACTACGACGAAACCGCGCTTCCATCCGCGCAATCTGCGTCACAACCAACCTATCGCGAAACATAATCTCATCAGATACAATTCCCCGGTAAGCAGCCCGCCAGCCAAAAATGCCAATCTCCGCCACCCGTGGAATATCCGCCGCAGTCATAAGCCTAATCATTTGAATCGGTCTAATCATATAAAGCACCCACTTTCACCAACGTCGCCCAATAATAAAAAAAGCCAAAGCAAGTGTCAACGGCATACGGCCACTTCTAATAAAATGCAATAGGCCCTACCGTAAAATGTATGAAGCATTACATATTTCGACAGGAACACATCTAACGACGACACAAAATATAGCAAGCGGCCCTAAAAACACTATAACTCTTTTAAACATAGCCAGACGCGCGGTAGCGGCGGAGGCGGGTAGTAGCTTCTTTCTTACACCGTGTGAAGGCATGAGGCAGACCTGGGCTATTGGAGAAACGGGATTTCATCGGATGATAATCCAGATGAAATCCCATTTCTCCTAGCCAAGGGCTGCCTCATATAAGCCGTAACAGGTGTAAGAAAGAAGCTACTACCCGCCTACGCCATCGCCACGCGCTACCCTAACTCCCCATCCCCTTCTTACGATAGGCGATAATAAACAAAACCCCAAGCACAGCAACATTGCCCCAAATTATCGCAAAAGACTGCCATAGCGGCGTCGCAATCCCTTGCACGCCATTTAAATAATCGGCAACAACATTAAGCTGCTGAGTATAAAGCACATGCAGCACCCGTGCGACAGTATCATTAAACTGGGCAGCCATTGGGCCAAAACCAATTGCCATTGCAATAGGCATAGAAACTGCCGTAGCAGCCTGCTGGTTCTTAGTAAGGATGCCAATTGTCGCGCCAAGCACAACAGAGGCCGTAATACCGGACATCAACGCGGCAATAAAAATCAACAAGTCCAACCCACTAAACGAGGCAACAAAGCCAAACGCAAAGGATGTAAACAAGCTAACAAACAATATAACCCCGCCAACCCCGACAAGATACGCCGAAGGCTTTACACCTGCCATGACCAGAAAACGCAGGCTCTTTTTTTCGATATCCTCCGCGATTATTCCCGCAACAGTAGGGATAAGTGCCATACCGGCAAACATTGTGGCCATCATGGTCGCAAGGTTTGGCATATTTGCCGCCATTGCGTCAATGATTTCTTGAGGCAGGCCGTAACCTTCGAAGTCTACATTTGTAAAAAAGCCCATTAAAAACGCCATCAGCGGGAACATCATAAATTGAATCAGTGTCTCCGGGTTTTTTACCGTTCCTTTAAACTGCTTTTTGAAAATTGCTTTTGTGCTATTCATTGTAATCCCCCTCCTGTAAGCTGAACAAATACGCCCTCTAAATCCATAACGGTTTTGACCGCGTCAAACCGCTGGCAGATGTCTTTTGGTGTGCCTTCTTCGATGATTTTGCCATGGTGCAACATTACAACCCGGTCGCATAGGTGTGTCGCCTCTTCCATGTTGTGGGTCGTCAAAAAAACTGTTGACCCACGGTCTCTAAGCTCGCGGATAAGCTGATGTATGCCCCGTGCGGTCATTGGGTCAAGGGCACTTGTAGGCTCGTCAAGGAAAAGTATCTTGGGCCTATGCAGCACCGCCCGGGCAAGCACAAGCCGCTGTCGCATCCCCTTAGAAAGCTGATCTACGACAGTTTTTTTTGCATTGCTTAGGCCTACCCTATCAAGTACCTCCAGTGTCAAACTATGAGGGATACCATAAATATCCTCAAATACAATCAAGTTATCCAAGGCAGTAAGCCGGGAAAACAGGCCGTCATACTCCAGCATTAGGCCAATCTCATGTATCGGGGCACCCACAAATATTTCGCCGCTATCTACTGTCAGTTGATTTGTTAGGATATTAATAATCGTGGTCTTGCCCGCCCCAGAGGGACCCAGCATCCCAAAGATTTCGCCCTCATGGGTTTCAAATGTCACACCCTTTAAGACCTTGTTCTCTCCAAAGGATTTTTCTACGTTTTTCATACTTACACTAATCATATAGTCTCTCCTTCATTCAAATTGTCAAGATAGTGCTCTAACGCAGGTGCCATAAACATGGTCTTCTCAATAAACTTTTGGCTTTTCCCTTCGTTGGATGCACTAAATTTTTCTGCATGGCTGTTGATTTTTTGCACTAATTCCATGTCGCCACCGGTGATTATAAGCATCGCATCCCAAAACTCTTTGGCCACTTTCTGACCTTTCGCCCCTTCTGGATGTTCCCCAGCAGCGTGTAGCATATGGGCTTCTTCGAATAGGCGGTTTACGGTTTCGACAACCATGGTGGCTTGCTCTTTTTCCATACCGTCGGCCAGCTTATCCAGCACTTCGTTGTCAAAATGCTTAATCATCCAGTAGTTTTCGTTCTTGATTTGCAGGTTCATAAGGATTGCCGCATACTTCTTAAAATCCACAGTTTCCATCAGCGCGATTTCTTTCTTTAGTGCCTCAATCTCAACCAGAGACTCTGTCAAAGCCTCAATTTTAGCACGGATATGTGCGGTTTGCTCCGTTAAAATTTTCATCACATCGGCAGTGGTATCCATGGAGGTAAGCCGCTTTTTAATATCTTTAAGAGAAAAGCCAAGTTCCTTCATCATAAAAATGCGGATAAGCGCTACCATGTCCTTGTCTGTGTAAAGCCTAAAGCCTCCCTCGCTTTCCGCCGACGGGGAAAGTATGCCTTCCTTGTCGTAGTATTGCAGGGTACGGACGGTGACGCCTGCCTTCTTTGCCATTTCGCCTACTCGCATATAGCCTTCGGGGATTGCTTGGAACTTTGTATCGCTTGTTTTCATTGTTTACCTCCGTGGGTGTCTGGTTCTTACATTGGGACATATCGTTGTTGCTTTGGTCTTGCTTTGGTCTTGCTTTGGTCTTGCTTTGGTCTTGCTTTGGTCTTGCTTTGGTCTTGTTGCGCGCTTGCACAGTATAAACCCTTACGTTAGGGTCACTGTCAAGGCCTTTTACAAAAATTTTTTCGCAGTGCGTTTACGCTGGCAATTTCGCGCCCTAATATGGAGATATCCAATGAAATTCTTCGTGCACAACAAGGTTATTTTGCCAAAAGCATTGGAACCCCACGGAAAAGAAGGTTTTTCTCCTTTTGCACAAACCTAGAAAGTAACACGTTCTAGGATGTGTGTTGCGAAGAAAAAAGGGCGCAGAGACGATTGCAGCGTTATTTCTCCCTACGCAACACATCATTAAAGTTGTTTTGACAACGAACAAAGCCCCACAACTCCGTGTGATGATTGGAGTTGTGAGGCTTTGTTATAAGTTGTAATATTATTCTGCGATTTCTACAGTGTTTGGGCTATCTCTAAATTAGACTTCCAATCTTCCATGCTAATCACCCCTTGATATCATCTGGAATATCAACTTCAAAAACGCACTGTAAGCTATCTTCTTCAAGTACAGAACAAACAACCCTTCCATCAAGTTGTCTGCCAAAGGCACTTTCAAGTTCGTATTTGTCGTGGCCAAAACTACAATAACAAAAAGATTTAGAAAC
>Ga0123355_10001470_pt1 | contig 32778 bp, 25 predicted proteins | sample TergutEmb28metaG_3_FD_89872 | JGI IMG/M metagenome (GOLD analysis project Ga0123355, IMG submission 89872) | Embiratermes neotenicus P1 segment gut microbial communities from Petit-Saut dam, French Guiana - Emb289 P1 | ecosystem: Host-associated > Arthropoda: Insects > Digestive system > Gut ...
CGCTACTACTAAGGACGCTTCAAGTTGTTGTCTTAGAGGGTAATCATTTTGTGAAATTATAAAGGGCAAGTATATTCTTGGCAAACTGTGGTGGCTTCTATCAAAAATACCTCTACTGCCAAATTCGATAATGTTACTGTCGGCGGCAAGTGATCTCCCCCACAAAAGCCCATATCCTATATAAGCAACCATATCTTGCCTGTGGACAATTTTAAATATTCTATCTGATGCCCCAATTAATTGGGCGTGCTCTTGCAAGCGCCTGTTGCCCACAAGCGGAGTTGCAAATCCGTATGTGATGATTCTTTCCGGCTCTACTCCACTTTCAACAAGATCCAGTGTAAACAATTCAGCCAATGCCCCACCCATACTATGTCCGGTAATCCAGAATTTTACATTTTGATTAGACTCGCCGTTTTCTTGTAATATATTTAAATTAAATTCCTCATTTATTTCTGGCAAAATATCTGCCACAAAGTCGCTATACTGTGCATAGAAGCCTCTATGTACAGTGGCCTCTATCGCTCGCCATGGCAATGCGGAAAGAGTACAGGGTGAACACAGACAAAAAGCTCATAATTCACTACAACTGTATTGGCTCTATTGAGATTCCTGATATATTGTCATTACCCGAACCTATTGTACAAGTAAGCACAAGAAAAGGAGTAGTTGTTAGCTACTCCCAAATGCAAAAGGTTGTATAAATGAGCCAAGTGTTCTTACAATCTCAAATGCTGTAAGAACACTCGGCATGGTCGGAGTGACAGGACTTGAACCTGCGGCCTCTTGACCCCCAGTCAAGCACGCTACCAACTGCGCCACACCCCGACGCTTATTTGCGACTGTCATTTTAGCACAGTGCCTACTTGTTTACAAGCCCTTTTTTCATAAAATACTGCAAAGCATCGTCGCAGTCTTTCTGTATCTGTAATTTGAGTTCTTCTATACCACTAAATTTTGTCTCAGGCCGAATGCGCGCATAGAACTCAATCCTGACTTGATGCCCGTAGAGATTTCCTTGGTAATTTAGAATGTGTGTTTCTGCCGTCACGAGACCTGACTCATTTACAGTAGGTCTGACCCCAATATTTGTGACTCCTATATGACTACTGCCATCATCAAGGTATACCTTTGTCGCATAGACTCCAAATGCAGGGATTAGCACACCCGGCTGAACGCACATATTTATCGTAGGTGTACCCAATTTTCTACCAAGGCGGTAGCCATAACGCACGACATCTGTCAGCACATGAGGATGCCCAAGAAACGAATTGGCCCGCTCCATATCGCCTGATGATAGTAGTGTACGAACATGTGTTGAACTCATAGTGACATCTTCAAGCTTGATTTCCGGAATAATATCACAACCGATGCCAAGCTCAGCGCATTTCTGCTTGAGATTTTCACTATTGCCCTCACCACCGCTGCCAAATCTGAAGTCAAACCCAGCAACAAGATGCCGCGCCCCGAACTCATCAATCAAGTGCTGGACAAATTCGTCCCAGGGCATTGCGGCCGTAGCCTTATCAAAATGCAAAAATATAATGTCATCTATACCAAAAACTCTATGGATAAGCCCCGCCCTGTCCTCGGGCGAATTGATGAGTATAACCTCTTCAGTATTGAGCAGATTGCGCGGATGGGTGTCAAAGGTTATCACAGAAGGTACGAGATTAAGATTTTCCGCTATATCAATAGTGCGCCACATCAGTGCGGAGTGCGCAATATGCATTCCATCGAAGAACCCTAAAGCTATTACACGTTCTTTGTACTTCATCTTCACCCCACTAATGCTGCAATGGCTCAAAAAAACTTTTAATTATCTTTAATTTCGAGCCGATGACTTCTCCAAAAGCTAAAAATTCTCCACAAGACCCATAGATTCTATATGCCCCATCATGCTCTTTTCTCTCAAACACTGCCCCATTTTTGACCTTTTGTGTCTCAGCTTCATCTAACACAATCTCTGGATGAGATTCAAAGAGTGAATCTACAGGCAAAAGGATATCGGATATGTTTTGTGCATGTTTGATAACAGGCCTTAAATTGTCGTATGAAGTGCCAGGCGCTGGCGGTGCTGCAGAGGCAATTGCGAGTATCTCATCAAGCGTATGTGCTTTGTCGATTGTGTATACCCCAGCTCTTGTCCTACACAACGCCGACATCGTCCCCCCGACACCGAGCACCTCGCCAATATCGTGACAAATAGTTCTGATATAGGTTCCCTTCGAACAAACAATACCAAGGGAAAAATCGCCCCCGTCTGCAGCTGGGCTACTGAGTAGCCTTATTGCTGATATAAAAATATCTCTCGCCGGACGCTCAACTTCTATACCTTTTCTGGCAAGCTCATAAAGCTTCTTACCATCCTTTTTGATTGCGGAGTACATCGGAGGAATTTGTTTCTGAGCGCCTAAAAAGCCTTTTAGAACCAATTCAAGCTCTGCCGCAGTAACAAGCGATTTCTTTTCGCATAAAACATTGCCCGTTATATCCTGTGTATCCGTACTGATACCAAGCCTCAGCCCGGCGATATATTCTTTCTCCGCATTTTCACAAAACATCGCCGCACGTGTCGCACGCCCAACAAAAATAGGCAACACCCCGGTTGCCATGGGATCAAGCGTACCTCCATGACCGATGCGTTTTGTGCGCAATACATTTCGCAGCTTTGCAACTACATCGTGCGAAGTCCAGGCATCTGGTTTATTAACGATGAGAATTCCGCTTAAATTCATAACTCATTTGATCCCTAATAGGTTGTCTGAAGCAATGTTTTCTATACATACGCAATGCTTGTTAGTTACATCCACGCTTGACTCGCTCAGATTTATTTAGAAGTCTGCTGAGATTCCTCAGGAAAGAACTCTCGAAGCACTTCTACAATAGCTTCTTTTGTATCAGCGATTGGCTTATCACATGTAAACCCAGAAGCCATTGCATGACCTCCGCCACCAAAATGCGCAGCGATGGCATTTGCATCAACAGTGGGCGAGGTTCTGACCGACACCTTGCAATCTTTGGGAGAGGTAAGCTCCCGGATAGTGATACCGGCCAAAACACCTTTTATCGCACCTGGAATCGAGGCGATATCGTCAACATCATCTTCGCTCGCCCCAGCCTCGTCCATCATGTCATTCGATATCGAAGCGATGGCCACTTTGCCATCAAAATGAAATGTCATCCCCGCATATATCAGGCTCTCAATTTTTACCCTTTCACGGGTTTTCGTTCTAAATAACTTTCTGTTGAGCTTTACATGCGGCGCACCCGCTGCAACAACAAGTGATGCAACCCTCAAAGTGTTTGCTGTTGTGTTTGCAAAAGAGAAACAACCGGTGTCCGTTGAAACTGCGACATATAGACATCCGGCACAGATTGGACTTATGCTGCCGACAAGTTCCAGCAAAAGCTCATACAAAACCTCTCCGCAGGAAGCCGCAACAGAGTCAAGGCAAATATATTCTGCATAAAATTTGTTGGAGGCATGATGATCTATGCATAGAGATATGGCGTTAAAATATGCATCACCATTTTTGGGAAACAACGCGGTGGAAGCCGTATCGACTATAATCACCTGATCTGCTTTATAATCATCGGGCGCTATGTAGGCATCAATGTAAGTTGCATATCTTGGCGTGATTTCCGGATTTTTAAGCACATAGGCGGTTTTGCCGATTTCTCTCAGTCCTTGTGCAAGCGCACCGGCACACCCAACGGTGTCTCCGTCGGGGCGTCGGTGTGTGAGTATCAGATAATTATTGTTTGATTTAAGCCATTTTGCCGTTTCAGCGATGGTTAACATTGTACTCATATGCAGCTATGACCTCATTACTAGCACATCATATTATGTCGCACTAGCCCGTTTCGTCTCATATTCCCAGGACATTATGCTCTGATTCTATTCCTGATTTTCCTCAGGGATTTCCAAATCATTTAGAATTGATGTTATTCTGGCACCATGTTCAATAGACTTATCAAGCTCAAATTGCAGCTCCGGTGTGTATCTCAAGTTTAGTGACTGTCCCAATTCATGACGCAGATACCCTGATGCGGATTTAAGCCCCTTCATGAATTCTTTTTCAGATTCAAGGTCATACACGCTCAAGAACACTTTGGCATAACGCAAGTCTCCCGTGGTATCGACTTTTGTAACACTAATCATGCCTTGCTTGACACGTGGGTCTTTTATATTGCGAAGATGCACAGACAATACACGTTGGATATCTTCGTTAATACGTTGTATTTTATTTGATAACATAGCAACAACCCCCGGCCGGTTCATACATCGGCCTAATATTGTTTTTCAGACAATGTAGACGTTCGTCTGCCTAAACTGGAATCTGCTCCATTGCAAAACATTCGATAACATCGCCCTCTTTGATGTCGTTGAACTTCTCAAGAGAAATACCGCATTCATAGTTTGTTGCGACCTCTTTGACATCGTCTTTAAAGCGGCGTAATGATGCAAGTGCACCCTCATGTACAACGATTCCATCTCTGACGAGCCTGACCTGACTGTTTCTAATAATCTTGCCGCTCTGCACATAACAACCGCAAATCGTGCCAACCGCGGATGCTTTGTATAGTTGTCTGACCTCTGCATGTCCATACACAACCTCATGGAATTTAGGTGCAAGCAAACCTTTCATGGCAAGTTCAATCTCATTGATGCATTCATAAATGACTCTATACATACGCATATCTACATTGCTGCGCATCGCACTGTCTCTGGCAGCATTATCGGGTCGCACGTTAAATCCGACAATAATCGCGCCACTTGTAGAGGCAAGCATGATATCAGATTCACTTATTGCGCCGACACCTGAGTGGATGACGCGCACCCTAACTTCTTCATTAGTGAGTTTTTCGAGCGATGCCTTTATTGCCTCAGCACTGCCTTGTACGTCAGCTTTTACAATAATGTTGAGATCCTTTAGCTCGCCCTGCTTGATTTTCGAGAATAAGTCTTCAAGAGAAACTTTGACCGTCGGTGACGCATTGCCTTTTTTCTCAGATTTACGCTGCGCAGCAAGCTCTTTTGCCATGCGCTCGTCCGTAACAACGTTAAAGAAGTCTCCGGCTTCCGGCACTTCCGACATTCCGGATATCTCGACCGGAACTGAAGGGCCTGCGGATTTTATTCTCTCGCCCTGCTCGGTAATCATGACTCTGACATGACCGACCGCAGAACCTGCAATGATTGTATCGCCGACATTGAGCGTACCGTTTTGAACGAGAACTGTCATCAAAGGCCCGCGCCCCTTGTCGAGCCTTGCCTCTACAACTGTTCCGCGTGCAAGACGAGATGGGTTTGCTTTAAGCTCTGAAATCTCGGCTGTCAGGATTATCATTTCGAGCAAATTATCTATGCCATCACCATTCTTTGCAGAAATGGGACAAACTATTGTTTCACCGCCCCATTCTTCGGGCACCAGACCATACTCTGTCAGTTGCTGTTTGATTTTCTCAGGGTTTGCACCCGATACATCCATCTTGTTGATGGCTACGATTATCGGGATATTCGCCGCTTTTGCATGATTGATAGATTCAATGGTTTGTGGCATGATGCCATCGTCTGCGGCTACGATCAGTATTGCTATATCGGTCACACTTGCACCTCTGGCACGCATTGCCGTAAACGCTTCATGGCCGGGTGTATCCAGGAACGTGATTGGATTGCCGTGAATCCTGGTCTGATATGCACCGATATGCTGCGTTATACCGCCTGCCTCTCCCTCGGCAACGCTCTCCTTGCGTATTCTGTCAAGCAATGAGGTCTTACCGTGGTCAACGTGACCCATAACAACGACTACCGGAGCACGCGGCACAAGATCATCTTCACTATCAACACTGTCGTCTATGAGCCGCTCTTCAATGGTTACAACTACTTCCTTTTCAACTTTACAACCCAACTCAATAGCCACAAGAGCTGCTGTGTCATGGTCAATTATGTCTGAAAGCGAAGCCATAACGCCAAGCTTTATAAGCTGGCGTACGACCTCTGCACCTGTCTTTTTCATGCGTGAAGCCAGTTCCCCAACACTGATTGAGTCGGGTATCATAACTTTCAGAGGAGCTTTTTTTGCAACTTCCAATTGCAAACGCTGCATTCTATCTCGCTCTTCCTGACGGCGTTTTGCGCCGGAAGCCATAGTCTGATGCTGCCTTTGCCCTTTTTTGACTATCTTTTCTTTTCCGCGCTTCATATTTTCTGCGCGCTCCGGAACAAGCGTATCCAAACGCTCATCATACTTTTCAATATTTATAGTTGCGCCCGAAGTATCGACAACCCGTTTTTGGGGCGCCCTGTGAGGCATAAACGGCTTGTCCGGCTTCTTGGTCGGTGGCACAAGCTTGCGTTCTTGCTCCTGTGTCTCTGGCACAGCCTTGACCTCGGATTCACCTGTTGGGGCGGAAGCCGGTGCAGCTGCTTCTGCTTGCACCTTTTCTTTCTTGACCTCAGGTGTTGCGGGCGGAGACTTTACAGCATAAATCTCTTCGATGCTTTCGATTTGATTCGCCGAAGTCAGATGCTCAAATATAATGTCAAGTTCATTAATTGAAAGGACATGCATATGATTCTTGGGCGTCTCGGCATACTTTGTAAGTATCTCCGTGATTTTCTTTGTTGGTAGCTTGAAATCCTTAGCGACCTCGTGTACCCGATATTTAAACATTGTACTCATTGCATTGTCCTCCTATTGCCGGATGGGATGGGATTGCCGGGGTGTGCGAGGTCTGCGTATTGTTCTATCTCGTTTGCAGATCTTTCCAAAAACTCCCATATTTTTGCGAAAGGTTCCGGTTGTTCTTGGGCAAGTCCTTGCAGAAATCTGACTGCAAGCCCCTTATCTAAAAAGGCTACTGTTGCTGGTGAACCTCGCCCTGTAATGTTTCCGAGTTCAAACTTTGTGTAAGGAACTACTACACAAATGGCAAAACCTGCGTCTGCACTTATCCGGGCATTTCGATAAGCGCGTTCGGAAGCATCGCTTGCAGAAATTATGAGCTTTGTTTTTCCGCTTCGTGCGGCAGCACTCGATGACTCACACCCAATAGCTAACATTCCTGCCTTTTTTGCAAGACCAAGTATTTGCAGATTACGATCCTGAGCCATCTATTCCTCCAATTTGCTTTGTAATGCATCCATGACTGTTTGAGGGATTTCCACGCCGAATGCCCTTGATAAAGCCTTCGATTTCACTGCACGTTTAAGGCACTCAGAGCTTTGGCAAACATATGCCCCACGACCGGGATTTTTGCCTTTGAAATCAAGCGAAACTTCACCCTCTGGAGATTTAACAGCACGGATGAGTTCGGTTTTGGGCTTCATCTCTCGGCAACCCAGACATTGCCGCATGGGTATCTTTTTTGGCATCTTAATATGCTCCACTCTTGCCCTAGTCGGCGAATCCTTTTCGCCATGCAGCTTTGTTTTATGCTTGACTCTCCGGTTTGATGTCAATCTTAAATCCTGTCAATCGGGCTGCCAAACGGACATTTTGCCCCTCCTTGCCTATTGCAAGTGACAACTGGCTATCCGGAACTATAACGCGACAGGATTTACCGTCCTCAAGCATTGTGACAGAAACAACCTCAGACGGAGCTAAAGCTGATGCTATGTATTCCGTAGGGTCATCGCTATATTTGACTATATCTATCTTTTCGCCACCCAGTTCGCTTACGATTGTGTTGACTCTGCTGCCTTTAGGGCCAACACATGCGCCTATGGGCTCTACATCCGGATCATTAGAAAGAACTGCAATCTTTGTGCGATTTCCGGCCTCACGGGCTATGCTACGGATTTCGACAATGCCTTCAAATATCTCGGGCACTTCCAGTTCAAACAGACGTTTGACCAGACCGGGATGTGTTCGGGATATCAGTATCTGTGGGCCACGTGCGGATTTTCTGACCTCAATAACATAGACCTTTATCCTGTCTCCATCATTGAGCGGCTCATCCGGAATTCGTTCACCGGAAGACAGCATTGCTTCGGTGTGCTCATTGCTCGAACCTATTTGTATCGAAACTCCACCGGTACGCGGGTCAATCCGTGTGACAACCCCAGTAAGAATCTCGTGTTCTTTCGATGTAAATTCATCATATACTATATTGCGTTCGGCTTCGCGTATGCCTTGGATTATGACTTGCTTAGCCGCCTGTGCGGCAATTCGTCCGAATCGGCTTGTATCTACCGGCTCATTAATCACATCACCAACACTCGCCCCTAGCATAAGCGCCTGAGCTTCTTCAACGGAATATTGAGTGTTGGGATTTTCAACCTCATCAACAACGACTCTCTGCATAAACATGTCAACAGTTTTTTCTACAGGATTCAGTTCAACCCGAGCACATTCAGCACAAGCTGGGTAGTCCTTTTTCAAAGCAGCGAGCAGGGCTTGCTCTATTTTTTCGAGCATGTAGGTCTGTGGGATGCCCTTTTCTCTTTCAATATCAGCAATTGCCGAGAAAAATTCTGCGTTCATCGCTGCACTCCTGACACCGTTGTGAAAGATTTTGTATACATTATCGTATATCCTCCGTGTTTATATGTTTTATTAACTTAGAAGCAATGGAGCCAAGAAAGCGAAGCAAGACGCCGATAGTGATTTGATACTCCATTTTTGCTTATGTTCGTTTGTTATTTGATTCGCAGCCTTACATTTGCTATTTCCTGTTTTTCAAAGGAAATACGCTGACCCGACATATCCATCTCAACACGGCCTTCGTCAGAATAAGCGACGAGGTCTCCGAGGTATATCTTTTGGCCATCTCTTGCCTTATATAGTTTTACTTCTATAAAGTGACCCATAAAACGCTCAAAATCGGACGGCCTTCTCAGCCGTCTTTCAGCACCGGCACTCGATACTTCAAATGTATAGCTGCCTGGAATTATGTCCTCATGCTCATCAAGGATTGGATCAAGATCGCGGCTGACTGCCTCACAGTGGGTGATGGACACACCATCCGGTCGGTCAATATATATGCGCAACACCCATCCGCTTGGCTCTTTTATGTATTCAACTTCCCAGAGTTCGCAGTCATTTTTTTGGACTATCGGTTCGGCAAGTTTTGTGATGGCGTCGATGATTTTGCTCATGAATGTTTCTCCGAGGCACGGTAATTTTACTTTTTATGAATATTGCAAGAAAAAGAGTGGGAGTATCCCCACTCAGAACAAGGTTTCGTGCCAACTCGGTTAATATAGCATAACCCGACGGCAAATGCAAGCCTTTTTGCGATATTTTTTGGTGATTTCACATATACAACATAACAATTCACAGGGTAATCGCTGTTGCATAACTGACCTTTTTGTGTTAGCTTTAACTTATCAGTTCTAACTCATAAAAAATTTCTGGTAATGCGGTGATTGTAAATGAAAAAGCATCTTATAATTCAAATTGCTATTATTGTTGCAATTATTTCTCTGGTTATCGTCATGGTTGTCGATTTGTTCCCACTTGTGAGGGAGGTCATCGCAAATGTTGATGACGAATCGGCCATGGTGGATTATATTGCACAGCACGGTAGCAGAGGTGTGCCAATCCTTGTAGGGATGCAGGCATTGCTCATCATTGTACCCATTTTTCCATCTGCTGCCGCACAGGTACTTGCCGGGCTATGCTATGGCGCTTTCTGGGGTGCAATCATCAGTTTGGGCGGCCTTGTCTTGGGTAATTTGCTTGTCTTCGGTGGGATGCGTCAATTACAGGACTTGATTGCACCGCTTCTCAAAAGACATAAAAAGCACAAAGGAATTATATCAAAAGAGCAGCTTGAAAAAATAAAACGCCCCGAGTTGGTCGCATTTTCTTTCTTTCTAATCCCATTCATACCGGGCGGTATCATCCCCTACGTATTTGCTGAAACAAAAATCCCCATACACAAATACATGTTGGCTGCTGTTGCAGGCAATATCCCATCTGTTTTTCTCTGTACATTTTTGGGTGATCGTCTATCTGCAGGCAACTATACCACTGTTATTATCATCGCAGCGGTTATCGTTGTAGTTCTTGTTGTTGTGCTGCTGTTTCGAAAAAAAATCATGGCAAAGCTGGCGCCAGCGAGCTAGACTAAAGCTAACGAGACGTTGGGATATCTCCACCCTAGCAGAGCGTAAGTTTTCAAGGACATCCCTCTGTCATTTCGCACAGAAACATAGGCAAAACTAGTCAAATTTGCCAATGTACATTTCCTTTTTGAAAATGATAAAATTTAATACAACACAAAATCGCCGGAAGTGCTTAGGGGTAGGGCGATATATTTAATTTTGGGGGTAAAAGTTCATGCAAAAAAGCGTACTCAGAAAATCTCTTGCGTTAGCTCTCGCTTTGTTTATGACGCTGGCAATGTTCCCTGTGGCTTCATTAGCAGCAACACCGGACGAGACTGCAGATGCCATGAAAGCAGCACAAACGCTCTTTGACCTTGGTCTGTTTCGCGGCACCGGAATCGACGCTGAGGACAATCCCATTTTCAGCTTAGAGGATCAGGCAACCAGAATTCAAGGCTTAATCATGTTTCTCCGCTTTATTGGAGCATATGACCGAGCCCTGGACGGCGACTACGATAGTCCATTTGAGGATGTTTTTGGTACCTATAATAGAGCAATAGTAGGCTATGCATATCAAAGAGGCTTGACCCATGGTGTTCGTGCCACTGCATTTGACCCAGCGGGCGATCTTACCGCAACCATGTTCCTGACATTTATGCTCCGCGCACTTGGGTTTGAGGATGGCGTTGATTTTCAGTGGAACAACGCGTGGGTTCTATCGGACGAACTGGGAATAACTCATGGTGAATTCTACGAACAAAACAACTACATTCTTCGTGGCAATATGGTTTTAATCGCACTATTTTTGCTTGAGCAGCAAATTGTAGATTCTGACTTAACACTTCTGGATTACCTGATTGAATCAGAAATACTTACGGAAGACGCAAGAGACCTTGTGGCGACTGCAATCAGTGAAATCCGTGCAGATTTACCTTATGAGCAAGCCCCTCCATTAGCGGCTACACCACCACCCACAATCGGTGGCGGCGGTGGCGGTGGCTTCGGCCCCGGCGGTGGCTCCGGCAATAATAATGATAACGGAAATGATGACGACAATGGCGATGACGACATCATTGATGATAGCACACAAATTGCTTTTAACCAAGCACGCGCTGCAGCGCTCAGCGCCATTACTGCAGCAAATCTGCCTGATGCCGCGGCACTATATGATTACACCATCGTTGTGCCCAGAATGGACATTGCTACCCACAGGGTATTTTCAAATACAGAAAATCTCACAGCAGCAGACGGCGGTCTCACTGATTATACTTTCCATCCGCACATGATTCCCTTTACATATTGGCCGTCAGTTGGCGCCCCATCAATAGAAAGCTATTGGGGCAATGCTCCTGCAACCGGCATTTATGCACTCATTGAAACCATGTTTAGGTACGCAACCATTGATTATGACTTTGCTGCTGATCCTGATTTTGCAGCTTGGCATGAATTTGATGAGCTGTATAGACCAGCTGCTATGGCAGGCACCGTTGTTTCAGAAAAGCAGGTATATATACTGGCAGGTAACCAAGCCGGTCTGCGCATTGCACTGCCGGAGGACGCTGCTGATTTCTTTGTTCCACATAGGATTTACCAAAGAGCCATCGTGGTTAATCAAGGGCCTACAGAAAATCTGAGGGTAGCAGACTACATATTGGCTGCCAATCCGCCCGGTGCTCCAGCATTTGGTAGCGCTTTGCTGCACGACCACTTGGGCAGAGATCATGGCTTATATGACTTTGGCTTCAATCATAAAGGCGTCGCTATAGCGTTTGTTTCACGTACGCTTACCGATTTTACATTTGTAGCTGAATTCACTGCCAGCCCAGCAATCCCCGGAGTACAAGGCACAATCAGGATTGGTCAATATATGAACAATCTTTTTGAGGTCGCCGAGGGGGCTAATCTATACACCGTGACCACAGGTGCAGGCGCAACCATCACACCGAGCGATTGGAGCATTCTGGCAGGCCTTCCCGGAGGCAATGGGCATGGTACAATAAGGCCTGTCTTTGACGAAAACGGAAGGGTCATAGAAGCCTATTTTATGGCCACCGGCAACACAAACCCCACCGCAGCAAATCAAAGGTGGAGCTATTATCTTGGCGTCCATTCCAGTGCGGCTTTCCCCTTCGATACTGTTGAGAACCCAAATCCTGTTTCATTTGCACTGTATAATCCAACTACAGATCTTTTGAATACTGGCGCAAATACAAACGCCACCAATCAGACACTATACCCACTATACATCTTTTTCCATGGTCAAAGCGGAGAAGCAAACACTGCCAATTTCGCTTCCAATAACGCCATGGCAAATAACTACACGCTAAATAACTTCCAAGACCAATTCGAAACCAACACCCCCGGCGTTAGCGGTGCTTTTGTCATGGCCGGACGATCACATGGCGCACGCACCTCCACCCTTTACGGCGCTCAAGGATGGATTACCGGCTTTCGCGGTGGGATGAACCCGCTTTACCAAGCAGGTGATCAATCAGCCTATGGCCAGAACACACAAGCCGCTGCAATCGTCCAAAATGTAAGATGGCTCATCGAAAACTACCCCATTGATCCCAACAGGATATATTTGACCGGACACTCTGCCGGTGGGCATCAAGCGTTAAACGTCATGTTTGCATCCGTGCGGCTTGGTTATCCGAATCTATTTGCAGCAGTAGTTCCCAGCCAATCGGCCTTCTTCCCTGCACTCAACAGATTCCCTGCTTTTGATGCCGATCTGAGCATTGTCGATGGCGGCCCTAATCTGGGAATAGGATTGCAAAGCTGGCTCGAAGCCACTGCCCATATCCCCCATTGGATGCAAGCTGCAAGAAATGACGGAACTTGCCGCTGGGGCATAACGGCAGGTGATGACTTTGAACTTTGGAGACGTGTCAGAGATCTCACGGGGTCTGCTAATGGTGGCTTAACCAGGGTCACCGTGGTTGTAGATGAGAAAAACGCAAACGGAACGCGTGCAGGGCAACATTCCGGAGTTCAGCTGCTCCAGAACAACGTTTTTGCCAGCAACTTATGGCATGATGGCACATCGCATGTCATTACCGATGCACCGGGATATAATTACGTCAGGCTCGATTTCATGGATCGGGTATTCGCCGCTGCACCTTATGGGTGGCAAGAGGCATATACAACCGCAACCACTTGGCGTCCGGCAGGCGCAGCAGCCATCAATGGAGATGTTTACGCAGCAAGAGCGCATTTGTTCTCATTCGGAAAATACCCACAATATAGTTCAGATACCGATTGGGCCGGAACCCTGATTCAGTGGCTCAACGCTGCAGGCAGATTCAGAGCCGGCGAATGCTTTGCAGATATAGACAAGTCCGTGCCCAGTCCAACAACATTTGCACAATATCTCGCTGTGACCATTGATTACGAACTCATTGAGCAATATCTTCCGCTGGATGTCACACCGGATCTTGCAGATGAGCCGGATGAGGATGACGGCTACACATACCCAGGCGAAGATGATACATACCCGCCCTACGACTACCCATCATACGATGAGGTTTACGCCGAGGCGCCGAGCTATCTTTACGAATAATTAAAACCCTGATGAGTTCGGGCGGTTGCACATCTGCAACCGCCCGAATGCTTTTCACATTTTATTCTATTTGCGGCTCTTCAGCCATTGCTTTCTCACCCGTATACTGAATACCATAACGCTCCAGCATCAGAAAAGATATGATGAGATTTAATCTTGTCAATTTGCAATCCAGTTTGATTTTCAACAATTGCTCTATTCTTGTTATATGATAAACCACTGTATTTCTGTGCATATGAATACTGTTTGCCGTCTCAGTTGCACGCCGCTCATTAAAAAGATAATTGCACAGAATTTCTAAACAGTTTGTTTGCCTGCTTAAATCGTACTCATGCAGGAAAAAGAGCATCTTCCCATATTTGCTGTATCTCCAAAGGCTTTCGATGCGTTCATCTTTGCTCAGTAAACACATTGCATAATATGAAGAAAATTGTGCGATATGGCTGCGCTTTTGAGTATACCTAAAAATCGTACTTGCATTTGAATCTTGTGCCATAATTTCGCCCAATGCCAATTCTGCCTGTTTATAAGCTTCTGACATCTCAAGTAGATTATCAAAAACTTCACTCACTCCGCACTGCACGTTATTTTCTTCAAAATAAGTGTTTAGCTTGCTATACAAACGCACCTCTTCAATCCTATCTTCAAGGTTTGAATGATGGAAAAACAGCACCAATCGAAAGTTATAATATATGGGCTTTGCAAATGAAAACATTTGTGTAATATCTTGCGCCATATGCCCCGGAAATGTGGAATTGCCTCTATTTCCCTCTGTAACAAGCATGACTATATAGTCATCTTCTGGCTTTATACCCACAAGCATAGCGCGCTCATCCACTTTGCCATTATTTATTCCGGACATCAGATCACTGAACAGTGAGGTATAGGCCGTATTGGGGAGTTTGCTTTCCTCCCATTCATTTTTCACATGGTAGTCCAGCACACGAGACAACAGACTGAATAAATCAAGCAATCCCTGGGTCAACTCTTTGTGGTTGCAGCTCATGACCATATGCATATAGTAGGTTTCGTCAAATGTAAAAACCTTGCTGACTATGGTGTACTTTGCAATATCATTGCTTGTATTGATTATCAATCTATCGGTGTTTTTCCACGCGTCATATCTCTTAAATCTTTTAAATTTCTTGACTGTATCAACGGAATGATATCCGTTATTGACAAGAAATATCGATACAGGATCATCAGTTTGAATCCTCTTTGTGTAAGCGAGCAGAGCAAGCGCCGAATCAGAGATAGATATAAAATTCCCAATCACATGCTCACACATGCTCAAAATATCCTGCATGCTCTTCTTCGTTATCAGTGCATGAAGCATGTTCTCATACCACGTAGTTACATTAACAAATATTTCTTGAACCTCAGCGAAAAATTGTGCAAGCTCCACCTCCTCCTCAACAACTATAGTTTTTGAAAACCCTTCACCCATGCTTGGCTTTGTATCGTTTGTGTTGCAAAGGCATATGCAATAGAGCTCTTCTTTAAGAATCAAAGCTTTCGTCTGTGCCGAAAAGCGGCAAATATAAAGCGTTTCTTTCCTAAGTTCATTAATATTTGGAGATAAAAATGAACAGCGATCAAACGCTACATCCTCCGGAAAGTCACCCAGTCGCTCATGTTTGTAATGTCTGATTCCATCAAGAATAATGTTCAATGATATATACATTTGCAGCATCCTCACTTTAAAAACACATAGCCGAACGCCTTTCCGCTGGACACTCATCGCGGCATGTGCAGTTATACAGGGTCGTATCAATAAAACAAAAACTGTACAAGCAGCATATATGTCACCGTTCCGGCCAGAATTGATATCAATGTATTCCTTTTCCAAATATGAAGCACGGCTACAACCGTTATTGCTATAGCTTCAGGTATACCATAAGGCGACGCAACAAATGTTACATATCGCAGACAATATACTACAAGCAGACTGATTGCCGCAGCAGGCAGCATTTTTCCAAGATATATGATATACTTTGGCGCTGACTGCGGATTTGGAAAAAACACAAATGGTAAAAAGCGTGTAATGGCTGTTCCGAGCGCCAGAACACCAATTATAATTAGTGATTGAGTCGTTGTAAGTATCATTGCTCCACCTCTTTTCCAAGCTTCTTGCGAAAAATGGTTAAGCAGAGGATTATCAAAATCATCGCAGGAATAATGAACTGGTTTGCGCCAAAGAAAACAAGACAAATAACCGAAGCACTCAACCCTATCAGCGCCGGTGAGTGGTTTTTCTTCTCACGCAACTGATTTATAAAAATCACTACAAAAAAGGCCGTCATCACAAAGTCGATGCCTCTTGTGTCGAAGTATCTGAGCAGAGGGCCTATAAGCCCACCAATGAGGCTGCCCAGTACCCAATAGCCCTGATTTAGCAAGGCTACCGATAGCATAAATGACTTCTTGTCCATCCCAGGCGGTGGGGATGCCGATACCAGTATTGAAAAAGTCTCATCGCACATTGCAAATATAATGTATGGTTTCACTTTTCCGACATCACTGAGTTTCTCTAGCATCGAAATGCCATAAAAAAGATGTCTGGCATTTACGACAATTGCAATTAAAAATGCATAGACAGGGTCGAAAACGGATGTAAGCAAGCTAATTCCAACAAATTGTAACGCCCCGGCAAAAACAACAGCGCTTGTCAGAAGTATCCATGGCCAACCAAATCCTCTGCTACTCATAAGTATTCCGTAGGCAATACCCAGAAAAGCAAATCCGGTCATTACAGGTATTGTGTGCGGCAGCGCCGCTTTCATTGCCGACAGTAATTTTTTTAGCATAATTGATATCCTTTAAATCTTTGTCTTGAGAACGAATACGTTGTTAGTCAAATGATACCCCAACGGCTTAAAGTCGTCAACAAATATTGACCATTTCCTCTTATTCAAGTATAATTGGTTGGTTGATTATTCTTTGAAATGGATTTGTCTTATTATGGCTTCAAAAAGGCGTTCCAAAATTATATACACCATTTGCATTGTCGCTATCATTATCGCTCTTTCAGCAGTTTCTACTGTCCTTTTCAATCCTTTTGGTATTGAACGAGGTGCAGTTGCATCACCTGATGATTTGACCGGGCGATTGCGCAACGCTGCCCCGATAGCTCCAGCAATTGTTGATTCTGTCCGTGTTCCCATCCTGATGTATCATCACTTTGCCGATGATAATCTCGGATTTCCAGGCATGGTCGCATCTGGTGCACAGTTTGCTGAGCATCTCAGAGCGCTCAGAGATGCGGGGTTCACGACGATTTCTTTTAATGAGCTTATCGCTTTTGTATATGACGATGCACCTTTGCCGGAGCGTCCGGTCATCATAACCTTTGATGATGGTTATTTGAGCAATTATGAGATTGCTTTTCCTTTATTGCAGCGATATAACAGCATCGCCACTGTGTTTATCATCGGAGTAACACATGCCAGGATGTATTATAAAGACACGGAACATGTCTTGAGGTGGCCGCGTTTTGATGACGAAATGGCTGTCCGAATGATTGAGTCCGGTTTGGTTTTTATCGAAAGCCATTCTTATGACATGCACCAATTCGAGCCTTGGGAATTGCCGGAGCTGTATCGGCGAGGTATTTTGCAAAGACAAAATGAAACAGATGCAGAATATATCAAGGCTTTTATGACTGATTTCGAGCTTTCTGCGCAACAGATCAAAGCTTTGCAAGGCTCAAGACCTGTCGTGTTTTCTTATCCCTTTGGGATAAGCACCGAGCAAAGCGACACTTTACTCAGAACAATGGGTGTCAAGGTGACACTAAAAATAACGCAAGGAGAGAATATCATAACGAGAGGCGATCCTGATAGTTTGATGAGTCTGCATAGATTCAATGTGCCGTGGGGTACAACACCGGCTGAGCTTCTTAACATGATAGAATCTTAGGTCAAACAAAAATATTATTGTGAAGGACATATTGTGCAGATGAAAGATGGTATAAAAAGTAATTCAATCTACAGTAAAACCGTGGCGGTGATTTTAGCCGCAGTTATTCTTGTCAGCATTGTTGGCGCAGTTTTAACAAGATCTGCTTTGGCAAACACGCAGGTCGTATCCGGCCCCATAATAGACGGGCAAGAGGCTTTTCATGTCATTGTTACAAGCGGCGAGCCTGAGGGCGTTGCTGCGGCTGTTTCTGCTGCCAGAAATGGCATGAGGACATTGCTTATCGAAAGCGGAGATGCACTGGGCGGACTGATGACATTGGGCAAGCTCAACATTCTTGACCAAAGCTTTCTCAACAGACATTTGCTGACCCAAGGTGTATTTCAGGAGTACTACAATGCCGTTGGCGATGCATTTGACATCATAGAAGCTAAGGACTGGTTTATGGCCGCATGTTTGGCCGAGCCGAATCTGACTGTCATGCTCAACACAGAAATCATTAGGCCGATCATGCAGGGCAACACGATTGTTGGTCTCGAAATACGCGAAAACGGCAGCTCTTCAACCGAGGTCGTGCGCAGCCTTGTTGTTATTGATGCAACAGTGGACGCAGATATCGCTGCGGCGGCTGGGGCTCCTTACACATGGGGGGGCGAGGATCACGGGCAGCATGGCTTAACACAGGGCGTGACACTTGTCTTTGCAGTTTCAGACGTTGATTGGGACGTTGTGGTCAACCGTTTCCGTTTTGACGGCAGCCCTATTACCGGTGCTGATGCAAAACGTGCTTGGGGCTTTGCGGATGAAGCCAGAAACTTTGTTTCCATTGATGGCAACATGCGTTTTCGCGGCCCAAATTTCGCACGTCAAAACAATGAAAATGTATTGCTTAATGCTTTGATTATTTTCGGTGTTGATCCGCTTGACCCCGAATCATTGCAAGACGGCATAGACAGAGGATTGAGGGAAATCCCGAATGTCATAGATTTTATGCGCGCGAATTTTGTCGGCTTTGAAAATGCTCAGTTTGCTGAACATGCCTCTCGCCTTTATGTCAGGGAAACCAGACACTTTGTCGGAGAATACCGACTGACCATAACTGATCTTCTTGAAAACCGTGACTTTTGGGACAGTATCGGACATGGGCGATATCCTGTAGACCTCCAACCATCTGGGCCTGATGATTTGGGTACAATCGTCGGAGTTCCATTTAAGTACAGCATACCATTCCGCACTTTGGTTCCGCAGGAAATTGACCAGCTGCTCATCGTTGGGCGCAGCGCATCGTTTGACTCTCTGCCTCACGGTAGTACTCGAGTAATGCCCATCGGCATGGTCTCCGGACAGGCCGCAGGTGCCGCTGCAGCATACAGTATAAACAATGATGTCACTTTTAGAGAGATGACGCAAAACCCACAGTCAATCCGCTGGCTACAAAATCAGCTGCGCAGGCAGGGTGCTTTAATAACGCCATTCGAAGCACCGCACGAGACCGTGATGGATCATTGGGCATATTCCGGCATGTCCGTTTTGAGAAAACTCGGTTTGGCCGCCGGTGGTTATTTCAATGATTATGGCCTTGATAATTATTTGACAAGCCGCTGGGCATTGCAAAACAGGCTCAATCAGATGATGCGCGTGATAAACGAACGCACTGAGTATCGTGGTGAATCCCAAATTCCGGCATGGCAGACATATCTGAATACTGATGATATAACTGTCGGTGTTTTGCTCCGAGCCACCGCAGAGGGTGCTTCTTTGGGCGACAAGGCATTGCGTCAAGCCAGTGGCGTTTCAGTCGGCAGCCCGGTTTCGTTCACTGATGCATATGAGGCCAGAGATTATCTTGTCAGCCGCGGAGTTTTGAACATATGGAACATAATCTATTTTCACGATTTAGACGAAACCGCAACAATGGGGCAAGTGATGAGTGTATTGGGTAATTTATACAATATACTTATGGAAGTTGAATAGAAAAGTGAGATATCTCCTAGTGGGGCAGCTACGCTGCCCCACTAGAGGTTTTGGATCAAAATACCATTGACCATGGGTGAAATAGCATTTTGATACAACCGCATATTATATATTATTTAAGATACTGGGTATAATCCAGATAAAAGAAATAAATAATCCGCTCACCTACCGTCTTTCCGGTTATGCGCTCCAAAGCTTCTGCATATGCCTTCAGTTGCGGCTCATATAGCCTCGTTTTCTCTTCAAGAGTTTCAGGTGTCAGATAGTCTGTCTTAAAATCAATAACCGTCAGATTTCCATTTTCTTCAAAAAAGCAGTCTACAACACCTTGCAGCATTATTTTGTCTTCTCCGCCCCCGGGATAAAAATACTCAGCAGGATATAACAGTGAAAACTTGAATTCTCGGCATATATTTTGTGCGCTGAGTATTCGTTTGCCAATTTCAGATTCGAAAAATCGTTTTATTTTTTGTACATCCACTATTTCGGCTTGTTCTTGCTTTAACAAGCCTTTTTGTGTCAGCCGATGCAATTCATCGGCGATGCCTTTGGCATCCTGACATTTATAAAAGTCAATGTGCTGCATAACCATATGCAACGCAATTCCACGCTCCGTTGCTGTTAACCCTGTCTTTTCTGAGATGAATCCCGGCCTTTTAAAAGCGAAGTTTTGTTTATCAACTGAGATTGAATTAAAAGCTTCTGCTTCAGAATATAGCACAACCGATTCTTTGTCTGATTGAAGCCCGTTCAGTCCTGTCACCGTAAGTTTTGATGGCAACTCAGGGGCTTTTTGGTATGGGTAAAACATTGGAATCGGAATGCTTTTTTCGCTTTCAACAACGGGATATGAGGGGTGTTCATCCGTCTGCTGGTGGCGGATCTCTGTCGATTGGTTTTCTTCGACCGCATCAACAACAGAAACAACCAAATCTTCGCTATGGCATTGCGCACTTGTAATCGCAGCCAAAATCCAACCCGCCATACTTTTTACATCCCCAATCATTTGCGGCGGTAGTCTTTCCTCTGGCCGCCAAGCGGCAAACTTTTCAAACTTCTCCAATTCTTTCTTTGCATCCTTTAATGCCGCGGTAATCAGGAGCTTTTCTTTTGCTCTTGTCATTGCAACATAAAGTATCCTCAATTCTTCGGCCATCATTTCAGATGTCAATTTACTTTGTATTGCCATTCGGGCAATTGTTGTATATTCAATGCGGCGCTCTTCATCTATTCTCATTGGGCCAAGACCAAATTCAGGATGCATGACCAGTGATTGTAATGCGTCTTTGTTATTTAGTTGCTTGGATGTGTCTGCCAGAATCACTACGGGAAACTCCAAGCCTTTTGATTTGTGTATGCTCATGATTCTGACTGCATTAATGGCTTCCTCAGACGCTGCCCCCCCGTCTCTCACTGGCTCCGCACCTCGTTTTTGAAGTCCATCTATATACGTAAGAAACCCAAACAAACCCTTGTATCCGCTTTGTTCATATACACGGGCAGACTCTGCCAAAAGTATGAGGTTACTGCGGCGTTTTTCTCCACCGCTCATGGCGCTGACACGTTCAAGAAGCCCTGTTTTGTTATACATATGCCAGATAAATCTGTCAGCAGGCAAGTCCGGCACAACTAAACGAAACGCCTCAATATCATTTAGAAAAGCACTGCATTTTTCGCATAACCCAGGAATGTGGCCTCCGGATTCCGATTCATTACCTTGGGCGTTTGCCACAGACGCATGAAGCAGCGCTGTATAAAAATCGGTTGTTTTAGAACATGCTCTAATCTGAGCAAGTTCATCCGCAGAAAACGAATAAACAGGCCCCTTAAGCGCCCCAGCTAAAAGGATATCCTGCATCGGGTTGTCAATCACTGCAAGCAGTGATAAGGCTGCCTTAATCTCAACAGTCTCAAAAAAACCTTCCCCACCCGGCATATCTACAGGTATGTCACATGCCAACAGCGCCTGTGCATATATCCAGGCCTTTCCGGCAACAGAGCGCAGTAGTATCACAATATCGGAATATTCGACTACACGTTTGCCTTCTTTCCCATCACTAATCAAATGGCGACCGCTTGTCAACTCTGCGATTTTTTCCGCTATATACCTTGCTTCTGCCTGAGTCTTTGTCGGGCTTTCTTCATCTTCATCACGCTCAATTCCACTCAAGTCTATGAGGTTCACTTCAACTGTGGGGCTCACTTTATCTTTTCGATCGCGATTTTCTAAATCACACTGCGCTTCCAATCCCGGCACCAGCATTTCACGTTCTGAATAATCCATTTCTCCAAACTCAACGGACATAATTTTACTAAAAATTAAGTTCACAGCCTCTAAAATGGCAGTGCGTGAACGGAAGTTTTTGGATAGAAGAATCTTCGTTCCAAACCCCACATGTTCTGACTTATGACCAGCATCGGCAAATTTTTTGTACTTTTCCAGAAATATTGATGGGTCAGCCAATCTAAAGCGATAAATCGACTGCTTCACATCCCCTACCATAAAGATGTTGTGGCCATCTTGTGAAACCGCATTGAAAAGCAGTTCTTGAATTTCATTGACATCCTGATACTCATCAACCATGATTTCCTTATATCTCTGCGAAATTGCTGAGGCAAGACCGGTTTTGTCGCGGGCGTTCTTGTCTACAAGCAGCGAATATGTCAAATGTTCAAGATCGGAAAAATCTACAACGCCTTTGCGCCTTTTTTCTTCCGAATATGCCCTGTCAAAATCCAAAACCAAATGAAGCAGTGCTTTCATCGGCTTTGCAACCGCAAGCATGTCTTCTATATGTTCTTCAGAGCTGCATTCAAACAGCGATGGCAGTTTTTTCAAAGCATCTTTGCACCTTTGGCGGAGCTCTTTCAGCTCTTCATAAGCTTTCAGCGGCAATGCTCTGGAAAATTCAATATTACTAAACCGCCTTGCTTCATCCCATCCATCGTCCAGAGCAGTTCTAAATGCTTCAATGCCGCTAATCGTCGTTTGTATGCTGCTGCCATAGGCTCTTTCAAAATCCGGCAGTGATAACATTTCCGCTCTTAGCCTTTGCATTTCTTCCCACCAAAAATCGGCTATTTTTCTGGCTTTATCCAAAAGATAAGCGCCCCAAACCGTTGTGGAGATATCTGAAACTCCGGTCATATCCAGCCTTTGCGCCTGCTCTTGTGCCCAAGCTGTCGGATTTGGATTGCTTTGCAGCTTTGTGTGCACACTCAGGATGATGTCTGCAAGCTTTTTGTCATCACGCCCCGGTGATACCAGATTAACAAGCTGACGAAAACTGTCATATGATACTTGATCATCAGCCACAGCCGTCTCATAAGCGGCACTCAGAACCTTGTCGAGGACTTCAATCTTTGTTATGCCGCTTTCACTCTCATCGAGAACCCGAAAATCCGGCGGTAGCTGTGCAGCATACGCATTTTCTCTAAGAATATCAGTGCAAAAAGAGTGTATCGTTCCAATCGGCGCAGCCCTACAAAGCACTGACTGCCTGCGTAATCGCCTATTGTCCGGACAGTCGGCCAAGCGCTCCATTATTTCATCATATATTTTCTCTCGTAGCTCAGATGCCGCAGCCCTTGTATATGTGATTACAAGAAATTCATCTATATTGCTGCCCTCTTCAACTCTGCTCAGCAAGCGCTCTACAAGCACTTTTGTTTTTCCGGACCCTGCGGCTGCCGAAACAAGCAAAGCGCCTCCCCTATGCGCAATTGCGGCGGCCTGTTGCTTCGTGAACCCAAACTCTTTTTTTTCCTTTTCTTCCATCACTTCATACCCTTTTTCAGCGCATCCCAAATATCTGCTGTTTTTCTCTTCCGAGCAAAGCGCCGCTTCCCGTGCTCATTGTCAAATGTACACACTGCGTGATAATCACAATACATACATGCATTGTCTTTCTCACTTTTATAAAATGGGCTGCACTCTATGACCCCACCGAGTATATTTGCTGATGCATCGTTTAGCATTTTTTCGATATGCTTTTCAAGCAGCATTATCTGCTCTGGGTCTATCAGACTGTCCCCCGAAAAGCCCCCGTCTTTCGAAATCTTTAAAGGCAAATATCTTTTCTCCTCACCGGTTTCCATCGCATCAATAACTGTAGGGTCATTGAGCAGCAACCCTCCCCTACGCAATTCCTTGCTTATAGACTTTTTGATATCCTCATCAGACAGATTCCGTGAAGCTTTGATTAGGGCATCGCGTGCAGGGACGTATAAGACTCCGGCAGGAATTATATCACCGCCATAAAGCGCGCTTCCAAAATTTTCTAAGGCAAACAGATAAATCAGCATCTGCATATCTCTACCATACATCAGATCTGAAAGGCTAAACGACTTCTTGCCGGTTTTGTAATCTATTACCCTTAGATAGTGTTTTTCTCCAACCTTCCAACCATCTATGCGGTCAACAATTCCGCTCAGCATTACACCTTTACTGTGCAAACCCTGTGCTGCTTCTGCCTTTTGAGCCATAGGCCTGACTCCGTCCGCAGTTTCTAAATCTCCCATGTTTTTTAGCGTAGAAATATCACGCTCAAAATCAAGTGGTTCAAAATCCGAGCAGCGAAGTTCCTCCAACATATCAGTTAATATTCTAAGCACGTATAGCTCAAGCCGTCGAAACAGATAAATAAACCTTTCATTTCTACCCTCAAAGTTAAGCAGCTCGTCTTTGACATATTGCTCGATATATTTTTTTGCAAGGCTCTGGTAAATTTCTTCACCTGCATTTTTAAACCCGGCTGTACACTTGATTTCTTTTGAAACCCCTTCGAGCACGTAGTGTACGAAAGTCCCGATCATCGGAGCGTCAAATACCGCAGCAGTACGTGGACGAAGTTTCAAGCCGCTTTGTAAATAATGCTGAAATGGGCATGAATAATATTTATCCACACGTGATGGCGAAAGCGAAAGTTTACTGCCATACAATCGTTGCGTTATGCCATCCGACAGTTTCTCGCGCACCGGAATAGCCAAAGCATTTGCATCTGTTTCAAATCCATAAGGCATGGGTGGCAAGTCTCCGGCTTCAAGTTCGCTTACAGCAAACATCGCCTTTAGTCGCTTTACAATAAATGATGCACGTGCACCTCCATATGGGTAAGTGACAACCAGCTCCTGTGATGGCAATGTCAACACCGAGTATAGCATGTTCATTTCTCTACAATAGCTTTCTTCAAGCCCCGACGGAAACCCAACGAGCCTGCCCAATTCTTCTTTCTCATGCTCCGAAAGCGCACCACTGCCCTTGCTCAGCATAGGCATGTTTTCGTCTGTAGCCCCCAGCAGTATGAGGCATTTTATGTCTCGTCGCCTGCTCATATCCATACTGCCCAAGGCAGTCCTATCCAGCGACACCGGAATAACGCCCACATCGTACATGGATAAAACAAGTGCAAATATCTTTCGAAAATCCGATACAGAAACCATCAGGTCACCATGTATGGTAAACATCTGTTCCATAGCAACTACGATTATATCCCACAACTGAAAATACTCATCAGCCAGCCGGTTTTCGCCGCTCTTTTTTAGCTCATTGCCTTTTTCATCAAGAAGCTTAGGAAGTTTTATTTCCTCCAAAAATAAGTACAGCGCCCTAAGTTTCTGACTTGTCAAGGATTCTCCTTTGATGTCATCACGAAGTTTTAGGATTGGTTTTATAATACTTTGGCGAAGCCCATTGAGTTTTTCCAATTTTTTTGTATCGACATTGCCACCATATCCAGATGGTGGCAAAATCCAATCACGCAGCCACATAGAGCCGCGTATATTCCATTTCAACACATAGTTTTCAAGCTCTGAACATTCGTCTGATGTAATATCTATAAGCCCGGTCTTTAAATACCTGAACACCGGCCTATATTCCCACCCCGATGTAATAATATCAAGCGCAGCATCAATATGGGCAACAGGCGGTTTGTCTAGGATGTCCGCTCTTCCGCTTGAAAAAAATGGTATTTCAAATTTCTCAAATACATTTTCGCATATTGAGCTATACTGCTGCCAATCGCGTGACATCACTCCAATATCACGCCATCTATAGCCCGCTTGCACCAACTCCAGAACTTTTCCGGCCGCAAACTCACACTCAGCATGTCGCGTTCTCGCCCTATAGATTGTGATTGCATCGCTTTGCCCCGGATATAAAGCTTGGTCGTGCGTAAAGAGATGCTTTTCTATAAAACACATTTCGGAAATTTGCGCAGTGGGAACAGGTTTTTTGTCAGAGCCGCCAGGTTCCTGCGTTATTAAATTGACTTCAACATCATATTTTTTAGAGAGCTTTCGAAGCTGCTCCGCAGTTCTTCGGGGTAGCTCAAAAATCTCATTATCATCATCTATATCGTATGTGAGGCAAACAGTGATTTCAGTGTTTTTGCGCATAAGCTCCTCAATAACACGCAACTCCTGAGCCGTAAAATCGTTAAACCCATCAAAATAAATATGCCCGGTATCACCCAAGCTACTCTCGGATATCACATCAATAAGCAGCTCGATCATGTCGGACAAATCTCCGCCATGAACATTCAGAAGTGCATCATATGCATTTGAAATCAGCGCCAGATCATGTAATTTTGCTGAAAGTGGATCTGAGACTTGTGTGCAAAAATGTTCAAGCTCTGCCGCAGTTATTCTCAAACCTTTGAATTCTTTCATCGTTGCAAGCATACTTTCAAGAAGCTCAATCCTTATCCCTTTTGCACCAAAGGCGCGAAGTCTCATGGCTACTGATTCAATCGCTCGATGCATCACCAGCATCTGACCTCCACCATCGAGAAATCTGTCCGGATATCCCAACTCCAAAAATACGCGCCCACACAGGCGCGTAAAGCTCAACGTTTCACCATGCAAGGCAAGCTCATCACCGCAGACGTCGCAAAGTTGCTTTTCGGCGTCGTGCGAATACTGTTCGGGCACGATGAGCAGGAGCTGCGTTTCCCCTGCATCCATTCTTTGTTTCATCTCGTCTCGAACCCGCTTTGTTTTGCCTGTTCCGGCTCGTCCGACGATTAAATTGACCAATTGGCTGCCCTCCTTAGCGAGCGGCAAAATGCCACCCCTACGACGATGATGTAACATTGTAGAATAACAACTGCGGGCGACCGAGGACGGTCGCCCCTACGACGTTTGTATATCAATCATTTACCATCGTGAAAACAGGTGAATTCCCGTTTTTCTTCGCTTGTCGGCGCCGGCTCCCCGGTTTCGATATTTTTGAGCATCCATGCCATATTGTTGCCCAGTGTGCGCATAATTTGAAGCCCCTCAGCATCTTTTAGGATATGCTCCGGTGTCATGCCATGCACCGCATTCCAATATTGCGATGAAACGAGCGGCATCTGCGCAATCGTAAAATACTTGTTCAGCCTATCAAACGCAGCCGATGCACCGCCTCTGCGACAGCTCACAACACAGGCAGCCGGTTTGTGCTTAAATCTTCTCATCCTGGAGTAGAACACCCTGTCCAAAATAGCGCACAGCACCCCATTGGGCCCCGAGAAATACACCGGCGAACCTACAATAACAGCGTCAGATTCCACGATTTTGTCAGCCAGCTTGTTGCAAATATCATCATCAATAATACACACACCGGTCGTTTTGCATTTTCCGCAACCCATACATCCGCGCACCGGCGCTGTACCAATATGAAACCACTCGGTTCCGACACCGTTTTTTTCGAGCGTTTTTGCAACTTCATCCAGTGCAGTATAGGTGCAACCATTGCTTTTCGGGCTTCCGTTTACAAGCAGAACTTTCATCTTCATCTCCTTCTGGTGGCCGTGCAAATATTTGCTTTTGGCAAAGCACCGGCGCTCTTATTTCATGATCATTCTTCGTTCAATAATTCCCCTTGAAAGACTTCTGATATCCGTCACCGTAACAAATACATGCTCGTATTCTTTTAATATCTTCATTGTCTTTGTAATATCTTTTCTATGTACCTTAACATTGACCGCAAGTTTCTTCCCTTCCAGCCCCTCACAATCAAAGGTCGTGACTCCATATCTATTATCTCTTAGCTTTCTCGTAATTTCCTTAGCCTCTTCAAAATCTGCGATAATTTCGATTTGGACAAGCCCCAGTGCAAGCTTATCTTCAATAATCATACCTAGGAAAACCCCTACCACAAATGCCAAACCAAAAGCCACAGCACGGAGCGGATCTTCACTCAATCCCAGCAACACAGTACTGGTCAGCACAATCCATATGGCTATCTCAACCGCAGAAAGCAAACTCGCTGCCACCCTGTTTCCTCTGGTCATCAATACTAGTCGAACTGTCATTATTGCTACTTCCAGAAGTTTTGCAAAAAATATTATTAGGTAAATCATAAATAACCCTGCCTTTCAACCGGCTCTGTCAAAAAACATTCTTTATAGCTTTGTTTTAGCTGTGCAAGCGCCGCCTTTGCACCTTCTGCATTGTCAAAAATTCCTATAACCGACGGCCCCGACCCTGTCATAACCGTACCTAATGTAGCTTTATCATACATGATATTTTTGATTTCGGCTATATATTTTGTGCCGGTCGTTAGAACATCTTCAAACACATTATACATACGCCTTGCCACACCGCCCAAATCCTGATTTCCAAGCGCTTCAATAATGCCGTTTGTATCTGGCCTGGCACGGATTTTCTCACATTTGATCTGGCTAAAAAGTTTTGGGGTTCTTATATTCACTGGCGGCTTGCATATGACAATAAAGCATTTGGGAAGTGGCTTGAGATTGGTAAGCATCTCCCCCCTGCCTTCTGCAAGGCTGGTGCCACCATCAATGCAAAACGGTACATCCGCCCCAATAGAGAGCCCTATATGTTCCAGCTTTTTTCTACCCAGATTGGTTTCAAACATCCTGTCAAGTATTCGCAAAACACAAGCTCCGTCGGAACTTCCTCCTCCCAAGCCCGCACAAACAGGAATGTTTTTTTTCATGCTTATTTTGGTTTCATAGCCCTTTATCCCGGTATATTTAAAAAATGAAATCGCGGCCTTTGCTGCAATATTTCTCTCGTCACACGGCAAAAACGACAACCCGGATTTTATGTTTATGCCTTCGCCCGGCAAACACTCAACCGTTACTTCATCTGCAAGAGTGACTGTTTGATTAACCATCTTCATATTGTGATAGCCGTCATCCATCTTTGAGACGATATCGAGCGAAAGGTTAACTTTAGCATATGCCAGATCAGTAATTTTTTTATTCATCAGTCATCCGCTTTTTTATCGGTTGTCATTTCAAACAAACATCCCATCAGTTTTGTACCCGCATCTATATGGTTGCCGAGTGCAGCATCATCTTCGTGATAGCTCAGACCTGTTTGTCTGTCAAAACGGCTGTCGTATATGATATACGGCACCGGCGAGCCATCATGCCCACGTGTAGACGTCAGGGTCTTATGATCAGAAATAATGAGCATCCTAAAATCCTCTCCGGAACGTCTCATTCTTTCATAAATCGGAGCAACTACTCTGCTGTCAACCCATTCAATCGCCTGCAGCTTGCCTTTGGTGTCTCCATTGTGCGTGCACTCATCCGGAGCTTCTATGTGAATAACTGCAAAATCATGTTTCTCAAGCGCCGCAAGCGTCGCATCTACCATGCCTTCATAATTTGTATCCAGTTCTCCGGTCGCACCCTCTACAAAAATCACATCAAGACCTAAAAGCGCTCCGATGCCTTGACAAAGCGGAACCTCTGAAACAACTGCTCCACTCTTTCCGTACTTCTCGGTGAAGTCTGGCAGTTTCTTTGTCTCACCTTCGGCCCAGAACCATATGCCATTTGCCGGCATTTCCCCTTCTTTCCTGCGATTTGTGTTTAAAGGGTGGTCATTGAGAAACGCAAAGGCAAGTCTCATCAGTTCGTTTAAAACCTTTGCGTTTGCGCAGCCGTCCGGTAATAAATCTCCTATGGGCTCACCAAGGTGATCGTGTGGAGGTGTGAGCTTTATTCCACTGATATCAGGATTTTTTTGCACAGCAATATGCCGAAATGACGAACCTGGATAAATCACCATCCCTGCATTTTGAGCGGCAGCTTTAAATGCAGGTGACTCAAAAAGCTCTGTAATGAGCCTGTCGGCAAACGCACCTTCTATTGACCCTGCCGAATGAGAAAGTATTTTTCTTTCTTCATATGGCATGTCTCCATCTTCAAATGTAACCATATTGCAGCGGTAAGCAACATCTCCAGGCACCAATTCAATGCCTCCGGCTGCAGCTTCAAGCGCTGCCCTTCCGGCAAGATATGCTCTCGGATCACACCCAAATATAGATAAGATTGCCGTATCGCTGCCCGCTGGCATTGATTCGGGTACTGTAAGTACACTGCCCAATTCACCTGCAGAAGCAAGCTTGTCTATCATTTCAGTTTGTGCGTATTGCAGAGGTGTTTTTCCACCTAATTCAGGCACAGGCTCGTCAGCCATTCCATCGCCTATAACAAGTATATATTTCAATAAATCACCTTATTTCTACCGGCAAGTTTTAAAAGAATGCCGGTGCGGATTTTTGATGTCAGATAACACTGCGTTAATTTTGAAAATTTGCCTGCTGGGGTGCTCTATATCGGCTTGAGCATGACATTTATAACAGCACATTTTCCGTCTTTAACCGCCTGCCTGCCCTCTTTGAGCACAGCGAGCAACTCTTTGGGGTCAGTTACCGTTTTTGCAAAAGCGCCACCTGCCGCTTGGGCAACCATATCCAGCTGAGCGGAAGGTGCAAGACTGGCGTAAAACTCATTGGAGGATGCGGCAAAACCTTCAGGGTACAATTGTGAGGTTATCTTTTTCGGCGCATTCCATCCCTGATTATTATATATCACAGTCATAAATGGTGTTTCATATTTTGCAGCCATCCAGTATACAGCAGTCGGACATGAGAAAATAAATGTCCCATCACCGGTCAGCGCAACTATGTCTTTTTCAGGACATGCCAGCTTCATCCCTACTGCCGCACCGCCAAACCAACCCAGTGAGCTTCCGCCATTTCCAAACAGTGTTCCCGGCTTGTTTCTGGGCAGCAACTGATCGACAATCGTTCGTACGCTGATTGTTTCATTAAGCACAACTGTATCATCATCGATGACTTCACGTATGCAGACTGTGAGGTATTCTGGCGTAATATGTTCCTCGTCCTTGCCTTTGTATTCCCAACTGGCTCTCTGCGTTTTGTGGATACCATGCAACCTTTCACGGCGCTTTTCAACAAGAGATTTGTCCATAAGGAAGGGATGCCTATCAAACTCCATATGCAATTGTCTAATTGCAGTGTATGAGTCCGCTTTCATAAACCGCTCGGCTTTGAGATACCAGAGTGGGATATCATTTTTGAGCGGATCTATATCAATGCTGAAAATACGGCAGCCTGCTTTTGGTTTCGTATATGCGGGAATCCAGGGCAAATCGCAATCAATCAGCAGCGCCACATCGGCATGCTCGATAAATCCGCTGACATCAAACCCACAGTGTAAGGGATTGCTTCCCGGGAAATTCATACATGCTTGTTCATTGACTTCAAGCACAGGTATTGCAAGCTTTTCCGCAAATTTTTCGAGCTCACCGACACAGTTGGGATTTCTGCCGGAATATGCGGTTATTATCAGCGGTTTTTTTGCTTTGCTGAGCGCCCCTATAATTGTCGTTACAGACTCATCGTCCAGTGCAGCAGGTGCAATGGGATTCCAGAGGTTGATGTCTGTCCCAATATCCATGCTGTCGCGCTGTAACACTTCTCTTCCCGCGGTCAAATAGACCGGCCCCATGGGTTCACTTTGGGCTAATTGCAAAGCGCGGTATGTCATCTGCTGTATATTTTTGCTGCTACGGAACTCATAATTGAATTTGGTATATCCTCGGACAATGCCTTCTTGATCTGCCGCATTTTGGATAAACTGAATGTAGTGATTTCGTCCGCCGTCATACTCTCCTTCAATCGTATGAGGTGAGAGTCCGGCAAAAACAAAAACAGGCGTTCTGCAGCGAAAAGCATTGTGCATCGCACCGCCAAGATTCTGTGTGCCAACATCAACATGCACAAAGACTGCTTGCGCTTTACCTGTAATTTGGGCATACCCTTGCGCCGCACTCAATGCAACATATTCATGAGGGCTTATGATGACTTTGGGCATCTTTCGCCCCTCTGCCTCGCATTTTGCCCAGCTTTCAATGATTGGAGGGTAATCTGTGCCGGAATTAACAAAAACACACTGCACGCCAGCATTTACCAAGGCATCGTTGAGCGCGTCGGCTGCGCAGTATGTTGTCGTGTTGTCTTTCATGTATTGCCTCCCCTAAATCCTTTTATAGTTAGTTCATTCCTGAAGTAGTCACCATAAGCTGACGGCAATTATTTCAAGAATGAAGTATTTGGATTCGCTATTGTTCCCAGGCAATCTGATCGAAATCCGACTCTAGTTCAATCAGGGCCTCGTCCATCAACTTGAGCATCTCCAGTTCGCTGCGAAAATCTTTCTTCAGATCATTTTCTACCCAGAGTATTTGCCCTTGCCATGAGGCGTTTTGCCTGAATCTGACATGTATTTCAAATGTGCAATTGCCGTTGCCCGAGCCTTCATATAAGCTCAAGTCTACTGAGTCGGAAGCTCTGGATATGTCGCTTGGTCTGGTGTGTTTGTTCTTCTTGTTCTCCCGGAATGTTCTGGGGGAGAGGAAGGCCTGGGGAAATTTTTTCGAATCAAATATTTCCTCCATTTTTTCAATCATGCGTACAAGTGTGAAGAATTCGTATGGGGTGTCCAGGTACTGGCTGAAAAGTTTTCCTCTATAAAATCCGCGCCCATATGAGGCAATTTCTACCCGCATCCTAACAGACATCGCAGTGACTGGCGCATCCACTTTTGGTTTCAAAAACAAAACACTCCTTTCACTCGTCCGTTGTGGTTGTCGTTGTCGTTGCCGCAACAAATATATCATACTTTTTATACAATATCCACTAATTTTTCTCTTGTTTTATGGCTCTTATCACTGTGTAATAGCGCGATAATTGAAAAGATATTGCTGATGTTTTTTTGAGGTTGCGGCCGCCCAAGACCGTCATTGCGGCCGAGCCTGTCCTGAACTTGATTCAGGAAGCCGCAATCTCAAAAAACCATCAACAACACCCTTCTAATCTGGAGTGCTGGGGTGTTACTAATGATTTTCAGGGATGCTCTAAGCTTCCTGTGAAGATTCCCCTCCTTGGAGGGGTGCCACGAAGTGGCGGGGTGGTGCTCTTTTCTCTCGCCCC
>Ga0123355_10001471_pt1 | contig 32759 bp, 34 predicted proteins | sample TergutEmb28metaG_3_FD_89872 | JGI IMG/M metagenome (GOLD analysis project Ga0123355, IMG submission 89872) | Embiratermes neotenicus P1 segment gut microbial communities from Petit-Saut dam, French Guiana - Emb289 P1 | ecosystem: Host-associated > Arthropoda: Insects > Digestive system > Gut ...
TACATTCTTCTATACATCTTTTGCGGTTAACCCCGTGGAAATGGCAGAGAATTTAAAGAAAAACGGCGGATTTATCCCCGGTATACGTCCGGGTAGGCCAACCAGCGATTATATTGCCCGCACGGTTAACAGAATGTCCTGGATAGGCGCGGTGTGTTATTCTATCATCGCCATCATCCCGGTTGTTGTGGAGTGGACCCTGGGCGTAGAAGTTGGCTTTGGCGGTACAACATTGCTGATTGTTGTTGGTGTTGCCCTTGAGCTTGTAAAACAGCTTGAGTCACAACTACTGATGCGCAATTACAAAGGCTTCCTAGGAAACTAACCGGGAGGATAAAAACACCATGCGGCTTATTATTTTAGGGGCCTCCGGTGCCGGCAAAGGCACCCAGGCACAGGCAATTGCCAGCCATTTTGGCGTGCGGCACATTTCCAGCGGAGATTTTTTGCGGGAAGAAACAAAGGCGGACACCGCCCTGTGCCGGGCTGTTAAAAGGTTGATAGACAGAGGAGATTTGGTGCCGGACGAACTTATGCTATCCATGATGCATGAGATTTTGGAAGGCGACAATTTCATCCTGGATGGCTTTCCCCGCACATTTGCCCAGGCATTGGCTTTGGACGAGATATGCGGCAAGCTGGGTTGTCAAATAGACATGGCCCTTAACATCCATGTGCCTGATGATGAGGTTATACAGCGCATTACGGGGCGCAAAGTATGCCCCGATTGCAAGGCAATGTTCCACATTATCTTCTATCCGCCCAAGCAGAATTTTATCTGCGACCATTGCGGCGGCAGGTTAGAGCAACGGCCGGACGACACCGCTTCTACCGTGCGCAACCGTTTGAAGATATATCACGAAAGAACATTGCCCATCATAGATTTTTACCAGCGCCAAAACCTGCTGATATCTACCGGCGGCGTTGGCGATGCAGATGAAATTACAGGAAACCTTATAAGGCTTCTTGAGGAAAGACTAGGTAAAAATGGCCATTGTAATTAAAAATCAATTGCAAATTGAAAAGATGCGCAAAGCGGGCGTGCTGGTTAAGGGGGCATTTGACCTTTTGGCCGGTGCCATAGCAGAAGGTGTTACTACCAGGGAGCTTGATGGTATTGTGGCCGGTTATTTTAAAAGCCAGGGTGCCACCGCCAGCTTTAAAGGCTATAGAGGCTACCCCGCCTCCATTTGCGCATCCATTAACGACGAGGTAATCCACGGTATCCCCGGCACACGGCGGCTGCGCGCCGGTGATATTGTAAGCATCGACATTGGGGCCTGCTTCGACGGTTTTCATGGGGACGCGGCCCGCACATTTTGTGTGGGGGATGTGTCTGATGAGGCCCGGCGGCTTGCGGATACGACGGAAAAATCTTTTTTTGCGGGTATGCAATACGCTCGCGCCGGGTATTTTCTTCATGAGATATCCGCCGCTATCCAGGAATATGTGGAACAGCAGGGTTTTAGCGTGGTGAGAAATTTTATTGGCCACGGCATAGGTGCGGATTTGCACGAAGACCCTGAAATTCCTAACTATCGCCAGAAAAACAAAGGCCCTCGCCTTGTGCCCGGCATGACATTGGCTATAGAGCCCATGGTAAACGCCGGCACATATGAGGTGGAGGTTTTGGAAGACGACTGGACGGTAGTGACAGCAGATGGCAGCCTTTCGGCCCATTATGAAAACACGGTGCTTATAACTGAAGGTGCGCCGGAGATTCTCACATTATAGGTGAAGCAATGGATTTTACAATTGGCCAAATAGTTTTTTCCAAGGCTGGCAGGGATAAGGGCAATGCTTTTGTCATAACTGACGTAGAAGGGGAGTATTTATATCTGGTGGATGGCTATGGCCGACCGCTGGAACGCCCCAAGCGTAAAAAGTCAAAGCATGTCCAGCCTACATGGACTGTAGTGCGTGACCTGCACGAAGCCATAAAGACAAAACAACACATGAAAAATGCAGATTTTAGGTCTGCCTTGAAGAAATATCAGCGCGAATGGGAGGAAATATCTCATGGCTAAGGACGATGCAATTGAAGTAGAAGGTATTGTTGTGGAGAAGCTCCCCAACGCTATGTTCAAGGTGGAGCTGGAAAACAAACATATCATAACCGCCCATATTTCGGGCAAATTAAGGCTTAATTTTATCAAGATAATTGTTGGGGATAAGGTGTTAGTGGAAATGAGCCCATATGACCTTACCAAAGGACGTATTATCTGGCGCGACAAGTAAGGTCGTGACCTTGCGGTCGCCCGCAATCGTAGGGGCGGCATTCTGCCGCCCGCACCAAAGGAGTGATTCATATATGAAGGTTAGACCATCGGTTAAGCCTATGTGTGAAAAATGCAAAATAATTAGGCGAAGAGGTGCTGTGCGGGTGATTTGTGAAAACCCTAAGCACAAGCAAAGACAAGGATAAAAGCGAAGGAGGTGTAGCATGGCTCGTATTGCTGGTGTAGACTTGCCCCGGGACAAACGGGTAGAAATAGGCCTTACGTACATCTATGGCATTGGGCGTTCCAGCTCCAACAAGCTGCTTACCATTGCCGGTGTTAGCCCCAATACAAGAATTAGGGATTTAACCGATGACGAAGTGGCCAAAATACGTGAAGCCATTGATAAAAATCAGGTAGTAGAGGGCGATTTGCGTCGTGAGATAGCCCTTAACATCAAACGCCTGACAGAAATTGGCTGCTATAGAGGCATACGCCACCGCAGAGGCTTGCCAGTGCGCGGACAAAGAACCAAAAACAACGCCCGCACACGTAAAGGCCCAAGACGTACTGTTGCCAATAAGAAGAAATAATACTGCTGCTGTTTCTTCTTAAATCATTGACATATTTTGCGCGGCGAGCATGCGAATGTTTATGAGCGGCCAGCAAAATATGTCAACCCTAGATAAGAAATAGCATAAGCTCACGTAGGGGTGGCTGTTCTTAGGCCGTCCGTATAAAGGAGGGAAACGATTTCAATGCCTAAAAGAGTAGTTAAACGGGGCACAACCAGAAGACGCCGGGAAAAAAAGGTTGTAAATTTTGGTCAGGCTCATATCCAATCTACCTTTAACAATACAATTGTAACCATCACAGACCAAAGCGGCAATGCCCTGTGCTGGGCATCCGCCGGCGGCTTGGGCTTTAGAGGCTCTCGCAAATCTACGCCCTATGCGGCCCAAATGGCTTCTGACGCCGCAGCAAACGCAGCCAAAGAATTTGGCCTGCGCAGCGTAGAGGTTTTTGTGAAAGGGCCGGGAAGCGGCCGGGAAGCGGCCATACGTGCGCTTTCTGCTGCGGGCTTGGATGTTACAATGATAAAAGACGTTACGCCTGTGCCTCACAATGGTTGCAGACCGCCAAAACGTCGCAGAATATAAGTGGAGGAGGTATTTGATATATGGCTATTAATAGACAACCGGTTATGAAAAGGTCTAGAAGCTTAGGTATCGAGGCTTCTTTCACCGGGTCCAATAAAAAAAGCAAAAAAAAGCCGCCCATGACCAGACGCAAAGTGAGCGAATATGGGCTGCAAATGAAAGAGAAGCAAAAGGCCAAGTTTTGTTATGGCCTGTTGGAAAAGCAGTTTAAAGGCTACTTTAACCGTGCAAGCAAAATGCGCCAGGGTATTGTGGGCGAAAACCTGTTGATGCTGCTGGAGTTGCGCCTGGATAACGTGGTGTATCGTATGGGCATGGCCCGCACACGTATGGAAGCCCGCCAATTGGTAAGCCACAAGCTTATTACCGTAAACGGCAGAAAAGTAAATATTCCGTCTTTTTCTGTAAAGCCCGGTGACATCATAGAAGTCAATCCGGCTCGCAAGGACAGCGTGCGCTTTAAAGACATTTTGGCGTCCACGGACGGCAGAAGAGTGGAAAGCTGGCTGGATGTGGACACAAACAACCTGAGGGGCAGTGTTTTGACAACGCCCACTCGTGATCAAATTGACACACCGGTGAATGAAACCTTCATTGTAGAGCTATACTCTAAATAGACGTTTTAGAAATTTTTTCCAGAAACTTTTGGAAACAGAATGGAGGTTTGAATTTTGGTAGGATTTCAAAAGCCTCATATCGAAATTGCAGAGATGAGCCGGGACGGCACCTATGGCCGTTTTGTTATCGAGCCGCTGGAGCGGGGATATGGCACCACTTTGGGCAATTCTTTGCGCCGGATATTGCTGTCTTCTCTTCCCGGGGCGGCCATTTCCAATATCAAAATTGACGGCATACTTCACGAGTTCAGCGTAATCGAGGGCGTGAAAGAGGATGTTTGCGAAATTATCCTCAATCTAAAAAATGTGGCCATTCGCAATTCCAGCATCAGCGACGAACCGAAAAAGGCCCGCATAGAATATATTGGCGATGGGGAGCTTTATGCCAAAGACATTAAGGTGGATGCGGATATCGAAATTTTAAACCCCGACTTGCACATCGCCACATTGTCCGGCAAAGACGCCAACCTGACGGCAGAAATGACCATCACCAAGGGCAGGGGATATGCCAGTGCCGAAAAAAACAAGGCCATCAGCCAGGTTATCGGCGTTATCCCTGTAGATTCTATATACACCCCTGTAAAACGGGTTAATTTTCAGGTAGAAGACACCCGCGTGGGTCAGGTGACGGACTACGACAAGCTTGTGCTGGAGGTTTGGACCAACGGCACCGTTACCCCGGACGAATCCGTAAGCCTGGGTGCCAAAATATTTAACGACCACCTGGATCTTTTTATAAATCTAACAGAAAACGCCAAAGAAGCCACCATTATGACGGAAAAAGAGGACAGCAACAAGGAGAAAATTTTGGAGCTGTCCATCGAAGAGATGGATTTGTCCGTCCGTTCCTATAACTGCCTAAAACGGGCAGGCATAAACACCGTGGAAGATTTGGCTAACAAAACCGAAGAGGACATGATGAAAGTGCGCAATCTGGGACGCAAATCCCTAGAAGAAGTGCTTAACCGCCTGGCGGACTTTGGCCTGTCTCTTAGGCCCAGTGAAGATGCACAGTAAAAGTTAAGATATGTAGCAGAAAGTAACGCAAAATTGCAGTAAGGAGGCAAAAATATGCCTGGTCATAGAAAACTTGGTCGTACCACAACACAAAGGAAGGCCATGCTACGTAACCTTGCGACCAATTTGTTGTACCACGGAAGAATAAAAACCACCGAAACCCGTGCCAAAGAGGTGCGCAAGGTGGCAGAAAAGCTTATCACCCTGGCGGTGAAAGAAAAAGACAATTACACCGAAGTGACCAAAACCTTTAAAGTGCCCCAAAAGAATGCCAAAGGCCAACGCATGAAAGAGGACGTAAACGGCAAGCGCGTGACCGTGTATGACACCATTGAGCGCACCGTAAAGGTGGACAGCCCAACACGCCTCAACGCCCGCCGCAAAATACTCTCTGTACTTTATCCCGTCACCGAAGTGCCCGCCGACGGCAGAAAAAAACGCAGCCTGTCCAAGCAAATAAACATGGCTGACAAACTCTTTGACGAAATTGCCACCCGCTACGTGGACCGTCCCGGCGGTTACACACGTATCATCAAAATAGGCAAGCGCAAAGGCGATGCCGCCGAAGAGGTTTATATCGAGTTGGTTTAACCTAAACGTGGGTTCCCTGGTGGGCTCACGTTTTTTGTTTAAAATTCGACATAAACAGACAGATGTAGCATATCCTGTCAGTTTTTGACGGTTTGTTTCATATTGACAGGGGGGGGGGGCTTCTTTGTTATACTTTTGGTGCAGCTGTCGACGCTGACTAAAAATGTAACAAAGGAGAATTACGTTTATGAACAAAAAAATTAAAGGGATTTTTACCTTACTCATGGCGATGGTTGTTTCCATTACCACCATTTTGCCGGTTTCGGTTTCGGCGAGTGGCAGGCAGGAGTTGGATATTAACATGGCTCACTCCCTTGAAGCTCTTTGGGCTATTGGGATTGAGTTAGAATTAAACCTTGACGGTGGTATGCCGCGGTTGCAAAAACTATCTCACAATGAGCCGATAGCTATTTTATCAGAGGTTGATGTCGACATAATGCTGGATGCCTTGAAGGTGGCTTTTGAGCTGACGGATAGTACAGTATACATAGACTGGGATATTACCAGTGCGCTTAAAGAAGCTGGACTTAGAGACTATTTTAACGATGGCGTTAGATTATTGCTTCAAGAAGAGCGTGAGTATGCGCTCATCAATATGGTAAAAAACAATACATTTTACGAGCTTGTTGATATGGGCGTGTTTGATAGGCCTGGAATTTTAGAAGAACTGGAATCATTAAACTTGCTAAATGAAATTTTTGAAGCAGGCAAAGTGTCGAAATCTATAGGAGATATGGACACAAATCAAGACTGGTGGCGACATTTTTGTGTTATACCGAGTCGCACAATAGTAACAAGACAGAATTTATATTTGGGTAGTCTTATGACTACAGTTGGTGATGTTATTGATTTCAACCTAAGCTTCATTGCGTCGTTTGCAGGTGGCCACTTAGAAGTAGGCACCTGGTCTATATGGCAGGACATTTTTACAAATGGTTTGGCTATAACGACCTTTGGTGGCCATCAGACCAGACAAGGCACTTTTCTTCCGCGGGGAACCCCAGAGCAAGTAGGTGCGCTGAGGGCATCATCAGGGAACACGATAGATATAATAACAGGTTATTTCACTATATGGGTACCAAGGCCAAGGCCGCCATTGTAAAAGGAAGTGAGGGACATGAGAAGATTTAAAAGAGCGACAATGTTAATATTGGCTACTTCTTTACTCTTGGCTGCTTGTGATGGTATTTCAAAAGCACATGAATATGTAGTATATATACTGCATAATGAGCAGTACAATATTATCGTAAATGGCATGAGGCTTGATGACGTCACTTCGGAGAGCTATCCGACACATGTGCCGCTTATTGTGGTTGCAAGAGCCTTTGGGGCGGAAGTTTTGTGGGATAGCGATACCGGGGAAGTAGTGTTATACGGCTTAAATGGAAAAATCATTGCTACAGAAGGCTCTGAAAGTTTTTTATTGGATCAAGAAACTATCATAATTCCTGGCTTGTCGGCAGTGGTAATTGATGGTCGACTCCATGTCCCATTTCAATTCTTTAGCGATGTGCTTGGTGTAAATAATGCCTACTTCAAAGACGGCCAAATTTTCATCTATAATTAGCGCTATGGCGCAAGGATTAAGTAATCAAGACCATGGTTTGGTTGCCAGATATAATGGGCGGCCATGGTCTTGATACTAATTATTCATAGTAATCAACACAAATTCTGTCGGTGGCCACTGTGCCTATAAATTCGGCGGCGCGGACGTGCTCCGGGTGGGGTTTGTATGCGGCCAGGGCTTCTTCGTTGGCAAACAGGCTGTTCAGTACAATGGCCCGGTTGCTGGTGTCCAGCAGGTTTGTGTGCACCTTTATCTCCAGTAGGCCGTCAATTTTGCCGGCCAGGCCCTCTAGCAGGGCTTTTATTTTTGCGCCGTCCTCCTTGGGGTTGGCGTTTTCTTTGAAATTCCACGCCACTATATGTCTTATCATGCTAATTTCCTCCTTGTTTGGTGGCGCGGGTGGCCAAAAATGTGGGGTAATATTCGCTGATGGGGCCTTTGTCTCTGTCCTCGAAAAGATGGGTGAGGGTGAGGCCTGCCTGCAATTGCCCGCCTATTTGCTCCTCCAGGGTGTGGGAAAATTCTATGGCCCAGTTGTTGTCGATGCTTTTTTGCATCAAGGCCGGATTTTTAAGGGGATTGTATGGCAGCTTGTTGGCCAATTTTAGGTCATTGTGGCCGTTTTCGTCCTCGTTGAAAAGATAATTAACGCCATTGCACATACCGGCCATCAGTATGCCACCGGGTTTTAACACTCGGTAGCATTCGCGCCATATGGGATACACATCCTCCACAAAACAATTGGACACGGGGTGGAAGATGATGTGGAAGGAGTTGTCGGCAAAGGGCAGGGGCAAGGTCATATCCGCCCGCACTGTGTTTATTTCGTAGCCCTCCCTGGTGGCGACTGCGGTTTCGGTTTCCAGCTGGGCGGCGGAATAGTCAAGCACGGTGCAATCTGCCCCCAAAGCAGCGAAAACGGGCATTTGCTGGCCGCCGCCGGATGCCAGGCCAAGCAGGGCCGCTCCGTCAAGCCGGCCGTTTTTTAGGTATGGGGCAAACCACTGTTTTGGCACGGGCTTTAGGGGTGTAAGCACCACGTCCCAGCACCCGTCTTTGGCTTTGGCGAAGTCTTCGGCGGTGATGGCCGTGCCCCATTCCCAGCCGCTTTTTACCCAATTGTCTACGGCGGCGGCGTTTATATCGGTATATTTTTTCATTCCATGTACCTCCTTGTTTGTGGTATAATCATATAATATAGCATGGTGTCCGGAATTACAAGTGTTGTTGCGTAAATGAAACATTTTGTCGGTTTTTGACGGATACTTACATATTGACAGGGGGGGGGGGTATATTTGTTATACTTTTAGTACAGTAGTCGACGCTGACTAAATGAGAAAGGAAGATGTAACGAAATGAAAAAAATAAAGAGAATTTCTGCACTTGCATTTGTACTAATTTTAATCTTTTCTGTCATTCCCACGCATACGGTAGATGGGAGGGGCGGCGAATTAATTTTTGAACGAGTAGTTGTCGATGAAGAAATAGTTTATGTAGCGGAAGGCATACCTGTTTTATTTACTGTTTATAGCTATAACGGTATGCTTGTTGAAACAGCTACACTCATGGAAGAAACATCGGACGGTTATTCGGCGATATCATCGGATACACGTGCTGCACGTTCGCAATCTTTGCTGGAAATTGAAGATCTTGCTTACATAGTGGCGGCGGTGTCTGATGAAAGATATATCGCAAATAGTAGCTCTGGATGGATGCAGGAGAGTTCAAGCGGCAATCACGAGGCTAGCGGTTTCATGCACCGAACGAACAGAAGTCCGACTAATGCATCGGTGATAGTGGAACATTCCTTTGCATACCATGCGGTAAGTAATGTATGGATGCTAGGACATCAAACTATGCTGACATTATCTGGTGGCACTGTTAGGGGTCATAATAGCGTTGCGGGCAATGCTGAAACGATAAGGCTAGAACAGAACATATCGCGAGATGGCATGGCCGTTAGTGTATCTTTTCCATGGGGCATAGCTTTTTCTGGAAATAGCACAACAGAGCATTGGAGCATTACGGAAAGAAATACTTTTATGGTTACTGCGCGCTGGCCTAGGAATTTTACGGGGTCTTGGCCGTTAGCTTTTTTCTGGAATAGAACCTTGGTAACAATCACATCTAGAGTAGATGTAAGCACTCGTACGGGGGGTGCGATAACTGTTGATGCAGCAGTAATCACTCATAATATAAACATATGGTAGAATTGCAAGATGTACTGGTTTTAGATTTAGTATAGAAAAATTATCGTTAAGTTTGGATGATGAAAATAAAAACACTCCACGCAAAGTCGCAGGGGTGTTTTTGTGTTCCTATGATAGAATTGTGCAAGATTCAGTATTTTTCATGTTAACCCTTATTTTTGTAGTATAATCATATAATGCAACAGACAAAATTACGAGCAGGAGCTGATAATATGCCGGGGCTTATCACCCATTATATATGCGGGCAAAAGGTGTTGGCAGGACTGCCGGCGGAAATAGCGGCTAATATAGAAGGGCATCGCAAGCTGTTCAACATAGGGTGCCAGGGGCCGGATATATTTTTTTATCATGCTGCGGCGCTGCTAAAGAAAGAGCAGCGGGGCGTAGGCAGGCGCATGCATAATGAGAGTGTGGGGCGGTTTATGAGGGCGATGGCGGCCGGGGTGGCGCAAGCGTCAACCGCTGACCGCGACGCGGCTTTTGCGTATTTTTGTGGTTTTTTGGCACATTATGCCTTGGACTGCGCTGCCCACCCATATGTGTATTATTGTACAGGGTTTTTGCGCGAGGGCGAGAAGGGCCGTGGGCTTAAATATAAGGAATATCACATACGTTTTGAGACGGCCATAGATGTTTTGTTATTAGAGATGTTTGCGGGCAAAAAACCTAGGGATGCGCGGCTGTGGAAGCTGATAGAGGTGGATAAAAAGGAGGCACGGCAGACGGCGGAGCTTGTAGCCGGAGCCATAAACGGCACATATGATGTGGACATGCGCGGCAAAGACGTATTGTCGGCCATGGCGAACATGGTGCTTTTTATGTGTGCTACACAGTCCAACATGGGTCTGCGTAAAAGACTGCTGGGGGCGGCAGAGCAGGCATTTTTGCGTGCCAAGATAATCACCGGCCTAATACATCCCCAGACCATTGACGATGGCACGGACTGTCTTAACCAGGGTCATCGGCTTTGGAGAGAGCCATGGGACGAGGCCAGCGAGCGTGTGGAGAGTTTTGTGCAGCTACTGGAGGCGGCCGTGGCCGAAGCGGCAGTGTTTATACAGGTCCTGTGGGAGTATGCGCAAGGCACCCTGCCCTTGGAGAGCTTTTTGGGCAGGGTGGGGGACAGGTCTTTTACCACAGGGCGGCCCATAAGGGATGGTGTGGCCTTGAGGGCGCATGATGTTGTGTATAGGCGGTAAAGGTCTATTATTGCGCCATCGGCTGGGGGATTGTTGTGGCGGGCGTGGGGTAGGGTATGTGGTACGGCAACTCTCCCGTCATTTCCACGGACAGCACAGAACCATTGGGTATAAGCATCTGGTTTAGGGCTACTGCATAATAGCCCCCGATTTCGTTGTAGCGGCCTACGGCTATAATGCCTATTGGAGCATTGTCAAAGGTAACGAGGAAATTGCCGGGGGTTGGCTGGCCAAGATAGTGGGTGTAAATGTAAATGCGGGTAAAAGGGCCTGTGATGTTACGCAGAGTGAATGCCTCGGCCTGCACCCTGCTTAGTGGGTCGAAGATTAGGCTAAAGACCACCGCGTTTTGTGTGAAGTTATCTGTTGGGGTTTCGACAATCCGGTGCCATGCATCGCCAAAGATTTCGGTGGTAATTTCGGCATCAAGGGCGAAGTAGCGGCCGGTAGCGGGCGTTAAAGATACTGTGGCTATGTATATTTCACCAGGGGTAAAATGATTGCCTGTAAGCGGGCTGCCGTTGATGTTTGCCCAGGTTATGGTGCCGGAAAAACCATTGCCGGTTATATTTCTTTGCACGTTGGACGTAAGGTTTGGGGGAAAAAGTGCCGGTGGAAGCAGGTTTGGCGGCATGAGGTGTATGTTGATATCGTTGATTGGTGTGCGGTTGTCTGGGTTGGGGCCGGGCTGCTGGGGTATCTGCGGGAGGTTAGGCAAGCCTATAAACGGCGGGTGCGGGTCATCTTGGTCATCTTCGTCGTCGTCATCCTCAGAAAGCAAATCATACAGCAAATACTCCAGGGCATACATCATTTCATCCATGCGGGAGTTAAGGGCGTTCAGAAGCAACAACTGACCTATGTCCGCATTGGCCGGGCTGTAAAGTAGGCTGCGAGGGCAGATGATGCTGGCGAAGACGCCAAAGGGAGCGATAGTATGTTGTATATCTCCTGTGCCAAGCAGTATTATATTACCATCGGCGTAAAGGTTGGCTATGTTGCCGTCTATAAATATTATCTCGTTATTTAGTGTGCTTCTTACAGTATAAAAATCTCCGGCAAGCTCCACATGGGGGCCGGTGATAAAGATTTCGGGAGCAGAAGTGCTGTCTGTTAATAAAGAAATGTCTAGTTTGCTTTTATTGCTCATATGTGCAGCATCAATTTGTGTGTAGTTTATGAGAGAAACATTGCTTTGGCCGAGAAAGCGAAGAGATTGGGCGGCACTGTTGTTGATAACTATGTTCATGGAATGGCCGGATTGGGCAATGATGATGTTGCCGGTGGTGTTAATGCTGTCAAATAGTATCTGGCCGCTTTGGTTTGGCGCAATGATAATATCACCGCGGCCGTTGATGTTAAGGGCTACTATGCTGGATATATTGTCGGAATTGTTGATGACCATAGCTGCGTCCAGATAGATGTCTTCAAGGTTTATCAGGGTATCGTCGGCTATAAAGACTTGAACGAGAGAGTCCAGAAAAACAGCCAGTTGGCCAAATGTGAGAAAATCGTTGGGGAGCAGTTCGTAAGCGTGGCCGGATGGAAAGCCCATAATTATGCCATTTTGATACAAGGAGCTTATATAATATCTGGCATGGGGTGGAATTTGGCTGTTATCTGTGAAACTTGTGTGGCCAAGACCGGGGCTGCGGCCCATGGCTTGGGCGATTATGGTGAAGGCCTCGAAGCGGCGGATATACATTTGGTAGGATATGTGGGTGTATCGCTCGTTGATGGTGTAGTTCAAAAGATTGTGCATTATCTGGGCGAATTGACCATAGGTTACAAAGCTATCGGCTTCGGAGTGACTTACCATTGGCAATACGCCATAATCTACCCAGCGGGCAATGGCAGTATCGGCGAAATGTGGATGGCCACTAAGCCGCCCAGAATTTTGGGTGTGAATAGAGTATTCTCCTCCGGAGAAAATGCCGGAATCCGTGGTGGCCAGGACACCAAAAGAACCCATGGCCAGCAATATGGCTGTGATAATCACGATTTTAAAGGTTTTTCTTTTGCGCATTGTAAATGCCTCCAAACATTATGAGTATGATATGGTGGGGATAAAACGCTTCGTTTACGAAGCGTTTGTTTCACAATCCGTAAACGGATTGTGACCTCTACGGAGCGTTAACGCTCCGTGTTTTGCCCGCAATGAGTGATTTGCGGGCCAATAACGCTTCGTAAACGAAGCGTCTGCTACTCACGGCCATTGTCTACTGCATTAGTTTTTGGTGACTGAACTTAATAGCCACGATGTCTGGCCTTGGCTTCAAGGTACCTTTGTTTGGCCGCCTCTCGAATTTCTTCGGTTGGCCCTGTTTTGGACTCGCCAAAAGCTACACGCCTTTCTGTAGCTTGGTACTTTGCTATAATTTGGCCCTCAATAGAGATACACACCTTCCTGAGCTCATCGTCGAGCTCGTATTCTTTCAGGCGCATTATCAGATAATCCAGATCAAAAAACATCTTTGCAGGAATTTTTACATCTTTTCCCATGATGCACCTCCAATACACAAATTATAACATCAAACGACATGTATAGCCAGTACTCCAAAAGAATTATTTTGCATAAATCACACAGTTAAACAACGTTCTATGTAACTTGATTTTGACGCCAATACAGGGTAAAGGCTACATGACGCAAATTGCAAAAACGGACTTAAAGTTGCTGAAGGGAGTACAAAATTTAATGTTCGCCCAGCATTTCTCGAGCAACAAATTTGCCATTGACACGCCGTCAAAATCATAGTATAATATTGCTTCTATGACATTGTTGTAAACTTTTCGTGCTAGCCGGGGAAGTAGCGGCTCCCTGTACCTGAAATCCGCTATAGCAGGGGTGATGCCCATCCCGAGGCCATAACTTTTATGCAAGACCCGTATAAGCGGCGTTGACGGCTGAGTCTCGCGCAATGACGACCGATGAACCGTGTCAGGGCCGGAAGGCAGCAGCACTAAGTCGGCACCGTCATGTGCCGCGAGGGCGCTTGGCCCGAGCTGGCTGTACGGTGGCGGTATGGGGGAAGTGTTCGACGGTGGGCGCACGAAATTTATAAATAAATGCAGGGGCGGCGTTTTGCCGTCCGTATGCAGGGAAGACCCTTATGGTCACCCGATTAACGAAAGCAGGATACCTATGAAAAAAGGTTATGTTCACATCTATGTGGGCGAAAATTCCGATAAACTGCCGACATCGCTAGGAATGGCCCTGCGAGCCTGCGGCGCAGGCTTAAAATTGGGCTATTTTTCTTTTGGTCATATAGCAAATATGTCTGACCTGGCGGTGCGTATGCCCCAGGCGCATTTTCGGATGCTTGAGGAGGACCCAGCCGATCTGGCTGCTATAGCCCAAAATGCATCACAATTTGATATGATTATCCTTAACGGCTGTTGCGCCATTGATGGCGATATTCTAGCGGATTTTATTAAAAATAAGCCCAGCCACATAGAATTTGTGTTGCAGGGCAAAGGCTTTTCGCAAAATATACTTGATATGGCCGATTTAATTTCAGAAGTGGCCAATTTGTAAGCTACCAGAGGTGATAATTTTTGCAGATGCACACAAATATAGCACCAATACTGGAGAGTTCCCTGGCGTACGCCGGGGGTTTTCTTAACACCGGCCGGGTGTCCCAGTATATCTCCAATCTGGCTGCCGCAAATCCTGCTCATCTGGGCTGTGTTGTTATGGAACCAGGGGGCGTCACCCACAAAGCAGGCGACTGGGATGTGCATTTTTCCATACAGTCTATTTCTAAGGTAATAAGCCTGATGTATGCCCTTAAAACACTTGGCCACGAGGTGGTTTTTGACAAGGTGGGCATGGAACCCAGCGGTGATCCGTATAATTGCCTGATAAAGCTGGAAACAGCGGGAGAAAAGCCCTTCAATCCCTTCATCAACGCCGGGGCCATTACGGTCATCTCACTTTTGGCAGAAAACACCCCGTTTGATGAGGTTTTAGACTTCGCGGGCCGAGCCTTTGGCGCATCTGTGGGCGTGGATGAAGATGTTTTTGCCCAAGAAACCCACGCCGGCACGCGCAACCGCTCCATGGCCTATTTAATGGCATCAAAGGGGGCTTTGGGCGAAAATGTCGAAACCTATTTGTCCTTTTATTTCCGCCTGTGCGCTGTTAGCGTTAACGCGGCCCATGTGGCCCATTTAGGTGCCGTGCTGGCATCCGGCGGCAAATGCCCGCACACCGGCCAAGAAATTGTACCCCAATGGGTTGTGCGCACCACAAAGGCCATTATGCTAACCTGCGGCATGTATGATGGCAGCGGTGATTTTGCTGTAAACGTGGGCTTGCCGGCAAAATCCGGCATAGGCGGTGGCATTGTGTCCTGTGGCGGTGGCTTGGGCATTGGTACCTTTGGCCCGGCACTGGATGCTAAAGGCAACAGTGTGGGCGGCATAAAGACTCTGTGGCATTTGTCGGAAAAATTAGGCTTGCACACATTTGTGTAGAGGTTAGGCCTTGCTGCTTACAGCCCCTCTGCATACAACAACACACCTGCATAAAACACATTATCCCTATGGGTAATTTTTATATGGCCATTATATCTTTCGGCGGAGCTGCGGGCGTTTCTGATGCCATAGCCCCGCTCTTTTATTTCTCCGTCAAAGGAGTTTTCCAGACTTATAAAAAGCCCGCCCTTGCCCCAGTTTATTTGCAAATTCAGCATTTTTTCCTCGGTTTTGGCGGCGGCTGATATGGCATTATCCAGCAAATTACCCAAAATTGCCACCACGTCCCCTGCCTCTATATTTAGGGCGGGCGGTATGGCCACATTAACCCGTGGGTATATACCTTGCTTTGCCGCACCTTGTAATTTGTGGTTTATTATGCTGTCAAAGGCGATATTGCCCGTTTCGCTGTAAGTTTCGCCCTTGTCCACATCCCCCAGCAATTTGTCCAAATATTCTACCATATCAGTTGATTGATGATGTCTGGCATAGTTTTTTAGGGTTGACAGATGGTTTTTTATGTCGTGCTTAAAGATGTTCATGCGTTCCTCGGAATCCTGCATCAATTGGCACTGGGAATAGTAATACCGCTTCTCGTGGGCTAGCATCACAGCTTTTAGTTTATCTGCATGGCTTTCTGACATGGTGTCGTATAAGTAAAACGTAAGCAAATTGACGGAAATAACCACCGCCACTGCTGCAATAACGGTTAGTTGTGACAGATTTGGCGAAGACAGCACGATGATGGTCATAAATATGGACGACATGGGGATGGGCAGGGTAGAAATCCAAAAAACAGGGGATGCGGCGTTGTTTGTTTTGATATTTTTAAAGTTGCCCAAAAGCAGCACCAAAAAATAGGACAGTATGCCCACAACAACAAAGCCGAAGTTGTCGGTAAAAGCAGAATCGAACAAAATAGAGGAAGTGGGCGCACCCAAAAACAAATTAACCAGCACGTCTATTGTAAGCATCAAAATATATCCGCACAATACGGCGGATATGCGCTTCATCATGGATGCTTCGTAATTTAATGATATAACAAAATAGGCCACAAGATTGGCCAGCATACTGGCCAGGGGCATATTAAACACAACAAACACCAGGCTGGTAAAAGCCAGATAAAACAAAAATGACGCCGCCATAACACCTGCGGGCGTTTTTCTTGTTTCAAAAAACACCCCCATATATTTCCATATAACAAACATCATAAGGGTGTTGGACATAAGATAAAGGGCCACATGCAGGTTCACTATCTGCGGCCTCCTTCCAGTGCGGCATAATACGCCTCTCTTATCTCCTTGCGTCTGGCCTGACTGATGGGTAAAGCGGTGCCGTTGGTCAGGACAAGTCTTTCGTATTCAAAAACCGCCACATGGTCATAATTTACCACATAAGACGCATGTATGGGCAAAAAACCATAACGAGCCAGCTGCAAATCGTATGATTTTTTAAGTCCGCCATAAAACCTGTCACGGCTGCCGTCAACCATATGCACAATAACTTCACGCCCGGCACTTTCCAGATACACAATATCTCTAACCCGCACCTTATAAAAAGTATGGCCTATCTTATATCCAAAACTGCCGGCAGAAAGCCCGGCCACCTTTAAATGGGCACTTACGGCCTGCTCTATTTTCTCGTAGGTTAGGGGTTTTATCAAAAAGTTAAGTGGCCGAGTGTCAAACAGCTGCATGGAATACTTTTGCTGCCATGATATATATACAATGGACACAATATTATCGCCAAAAACATCACGTATCATGCTGCCAACCTCTATGCCGCTGGCGGCAACCCGCGAAAGCTCGATATCCAGAAAAATAAGATCATAACAAACCCCGGATGCCAGGCCTTCGCACAGCCCCTCTCCGGTAAAATAAACATCCACGTCAAATTTAATATTAATCTTGTCGGATATTTGCGCCAAAAATCCCTCAACCTGAGAGCCTATGGCTATCTCGTCGTCGCACACAGCTATTTTGACAATCATGGCAGACCCTCCGTTTGGTATAGGGCCATTCTACCAAAGGCCGGTGGTAAAGTCAAGAACTTGCGGCTTGACAACACACGAGCAGGCGACCTGGGGTCGCCACCGGACACGTGATGCGGCACTTATTTTGCTGCTTCTATCGCAAAAGCCACATACAACGCACAACCCAGGGGCAGTGCATCCTCATTTACAACAAATTTAGGATGATGGGCATTGGAAACCCCGCTTTTTGGCGCGGCACCCAGACGAGAAAAATATGCCGGTGCTATATTACCGTATGCAGAAAAATCCTCGCCGCCCATGCGGGGCTCCTGTATGGTGATGGTGGCTTGGGGCAGGGTTTTTGGCACCAGCTTTTCCATCAGGTGGTGTAGCCCCTCGTCATTATCCACACAGGCATAACCCTGCATATAATCCACTTTGCATGCGGCCCCATACGCGGCGCAAATGCCCTGGACTGTCTCGTTTATGCGCTGCTCCACTAAATCTCTAATTTCGGCCTTGTATGTGCGCACTGTGCCAAGGATTTTGGCTGTATCGGGGATGATATTGTGAGATGTGCCGGAATTAAAGCTGGCCACCGTCACCACGGCAGCTTCGTTGGGTGGAATATTTCGGGACACAATAAAATTAAGAGCCTGGACAATTTCTGTGCCGATAAGCAGAGGATCTACGCCGGTATGGGGAGCGGCGGCGTGGGCGCCCTTACCCTGGATGGTTATGGTAAAGCTGTCCGTATTAGCATAAATAGGCCCTGCGGCCAGCCCAACCGTGCCCACAGGATGCTCCGCGCTAATATGACAGCCGTAAAAAGCCTCCACATCACCCAACAGGCCGGAAGCCACAATTTCTCTTGCGCCGCCGGGCGGCAATTCCTCCGCGTGCTGAAAAATAAACTTAACCGTGCCGCAAAGCTCATCCTTCATGGCGTGCAGCACATCCACCGCACCAAGCAGCATTGCGGCGTGCATATCATGGCCGCAAGCGTGCATAACACCAGGGTTTTTGGATGCATATGGCACATCTGCCTCTTCCAAAATGGGCAGGGCATCAAAATCTGCCCGCAAGGCCACGGTTTTACCGGGCTTGCCGCCTTTTAGCACTGCCACAAGACCGGTTTTAAAATGCCGGGTATCTTGCAAAACTTCCACGCCGGGATATTGCGCCAGCTGGGCCGCTATATATGCCGTGGTTTCGTGCTCTTTAAAGGCCACCTCCGGATACATATGAAAATGCCGCCGCCAGGCCACCAACTTTTCTGTGTCAATGCGTTTCAAGATGTCCATATCAGCCCTCCTTCTCGTTTTTTGATAAATTGAGTATACCACATACACGTGGTGTGTGGTATACTTTTTCTTATAGATCCCGGATCAAGTTCGGGATAACGATTGATAAGGGGGATTTTTTATGAACATCACATATCGTCTGGCCAAGCCGGAGGACTGCGCATTAATATTACAATTCATCAAAGACCTGGCAGAATACGAAAAAATGACAAATGATGTGGTGGCCACAGAAGAGCTGCTGGCCCAATGGATATTTGAAAAAAAAGCCGCGGAGGTTATCTTTGCCATGGCAGACGGCAAGGAAGTTGCTTTTGCCGTATTTTGCCAAAACTTCTCCACCTTTGTGGGCCGCGCCGGACTGTATTTGGAGGATATATACGTTATGCCTCAATATCGTGGCCGCGGCATAGGCAAAGCCATGCTGGGCAAACTGGCCGATATTGCAAAACAACGGGGCTATGGCCGCATGGAATGGGTGTGCCTGGACTGGAACACACCAAGCATAGACTTTTATCACGGTTTGGGGGCCGAAGGCCTTACGGAATGGACAACATACCGCCTGGCCGGGGATGCTTTGGCGGATTTGGCCGAGGGGAATGATGTAAATGTGTGATAAGGATATTTTGCAAGAAATTGAATATTACAACGCCCTGCCCTGTGTTTTTGAGGAGTTTATTGAATTATCGGAGCTATCTGACGGTGTTATCCATCTGGTCTGCAAAGAGAAAACCCCGGCCATACCCGAAAAAGGCTGGGTGCCGATGTATGCTTTCGACATATGTGTGGGTGCCGAAAAAGTTGGGGCCATACGTCTGCGGGTTGGCTATTCCGACAGCTTATATTACGCCGGGCAAATTGGATATGATGTGGATGAGGCGCACCGCGGCAAGGGCTATGCCCTGTGGGCGTGTCGCCTAATTGCCCCCGTGGCGCGGGCTCATGGCATGGCAAAGCTGCTTATCACCACGGAAGAGAGCAACACGGCGTCCAAGCGGGTTTGTGAAAAGCTGGGGGCAAGGCTTGTGCGTACCACACCCACGCCCAGCTGGCATGATTGTTACGATGATGGCTGGCGGCTTACCAGCATTTACGAATGGGATTTGACAAAATAGGTCTTTTTCTGATAAACTTGGGTGGATAGCATATTGTTTAGCAATCAGGAGGATGACAATGGGCGACCATATGGACAGAATTGGTGAAGAATGCGGAATTTTCGGGATTTGTAAGCCCGGGGCCGAAGGGTCTTACCTTGCAACCCAGACATATATAGGGCTGATGGCCCTGCAACACCGAGGTCAGGAGGCCTGCGGCATAGCCGTGGGGCATAATCGCGAGATTTCCTTTCACAAAAATTTAGGTTTGGTGGAAGAAGTTTTCCGCGGCGATGTTATTGATGGGCTGATAGGTAGCATGGCTGTTGGGCATGTGCAATATTCTACGTCAAGCAGCAAAAAAAGCAAAGAAAACGCCCAGCCTCTGGTGCTTAATTATGCCAAAGGCCAGCTTGCCATATGCCACAACGGCAATATTACCAATGCCAATGAGCTGCGCCGTGAATATGAGCTTAATGGCGCAATATATCAAACCACTACCGATGCGGAGATTATCGCATACACCATAGCCCGCCACCGCATTGCGGCCGGGTCTATCGAAATGGCTGTGTTTAAAGCCATGAAGATACTGCGCGGGTCGTATTCTCTTGTAATAATGAGTCCTAAAAAGATGGTTGTGGCCCGAGACCCCTTTGGTCTGCGGCCGCTGTGTTTCGGCATGAAAGCCGATGGCTCTTTTGTTTTTGCTTCCGAAAGCTGTGCCTTGGACGCGGTGGATGCAGAATTTGTGCGGGATGTGCGCCCTGGTGAGGTAATTGTGGTGGAAAACGGCCAAATGAAGGAATTTACCGGCCATTGCGGCATATCCCCCGGCAGATTGTGCATTTTTGAATATATATACTTTGCCCGGCCGGATTCTATCATCCACGGCCAGCTTGTTAATGATTCCCGCCGCATAGCCGGGCGGCTTTTGGCTAAAAAGCATCCCGTGGATGCGGATATTGTGTTTGGTTTGCCGGACAGCGGCGTACCCAGTGCCATGGGCTTTGCGGAGGAAAGCGGTCTGCCCTATGCAGAGGGTTTTGGCAAAAACCGCTATGTGGGCCGCACTTTTATACGTCCCGATCAAATTAGCAGAGAACAAACCGTGCGCCTAAAGCTAAACCCCTTGCGCAAGTATGTGGAGGGCAAGCGAGTGGTAATGGTGGATGATTCCATTGTGCGTGGCACCACCACCAATATAATAATAAAGCTGTTGCGAGAAGCCGGGGCCAGCGAAGTGCATGTGCGTATATCCAGCCCGCCCTTTTTATATCCTTGTTATTATGGCACAGATGTGCCAAGCTTTGACCAACTTATATCCCACAAGCATTCTGTGGATCAAGTTTGCAAAATAATAGGTGCTGACACCTTGGCATATCTGGATGTTGAGGATTTGACGGATATTGCCCCGGATGTGCGGGATACGGGCTTTTGCTCGGCGTGCTTTACCGGGAATTATCCTGTTCTGTGATGGGGCAAAAATTATGAACAATTACCAAAAATTAGCCGCAGAAATGGCGAAAAAATATGGATTAAGCCGCGATGCAATGATTAGGTATGCGGATTTGGTGTCGGAAGTAGGCGAGGTGGGCAAAGAGCTGCTTGTAGGTGGTGACTATGGTGACAAAAAAATACAGCCCACGGAAAGCCTGGCAAGAGAGCTGGGCGATGTTGTTTTCTCCTTAGTATCTTTAGCAAATTGCTTAAATTTGGATCTGGAAGAATGTTTCGCTGCTGCCGCAGAAAAATACGAAATACGATTTTCACAGTCTGGGCGAATCGGTTCGCGATGAAACGAAGCGTTAACGCTTCGTCGACCCACACGCTGCGTCTACGCAGCGTGAAAACCACGGAGCGTAACGCTCCGTGGACGTCGAAGGCCTCGCTAATCAAGAGCAAAATCGTTTAGAGGACATGTCTTGAAGAATCAATTTGCCACTTGCGAAAGACCGGACATGGTAGGTCTTAGCCACCATGCACTGGATATATTCAGAAAATTGTATTGCGGCCTTAATTAAGCCCAAAATCCGTAAGTAGCATGCCATCCGGCACCTCGCCGGCAAAAACCGTATTAACCAGTGGCACCCGGCGAGACACGGGTATATCTGCCTCTTGCAGGGGTATGACAATACGCATATTGGTCTCCACCACCAGCCACACCTGGAAATTTATCTGGTTTATGCCTGCGGATGTAAAGGACGTCTCGTATTCCACCGTGGCCTCTCCCGCGGGTATTATCTGCACAGGCACACGGGGACCAAGGCCGGCCATAATAGGTATGCCACTAAAAAGACCCATGGGTATGTGGATGGTCATGGGATCGTCTTGGGATAAATGGCCGCTGATGTCCTGGGCAAGGATAGACGCCACCTGATTTACCAGTATAGTGTTAACAGACAGGCTGTTAAGTCTGCCCGCGTCATCCAGGCTAAGCACATAAAAATCCTCGCTGGTAAGGGCAAAATCCGCCACAGTATTTGCCAGCGACCCATTAATTACCTCATTTATCAGCGTCACAGACCGCTGGCTGGCCATGGTTGTCACCACAGGCAAAATGGTGCGGTTGATGATGGCAAAAAGGAAATAAGTAACCAAAATTAAGACTATTAAAGTCAAGAATAGAGCCATTTTTGCACGGCTTATTTTTTTGCGCCTGCGCCGCCCCATGGTAAAATATGGTCTAACCATCGTCTCACCCCCAACATTACCCCAATATTACGCAATTTTAACAAAAATTATGGAAATACTTTATTTTAGGCAAAAATTATGGTACAATATAATATGTATGGGCTTTTGCCTGCAATAGACCTGCAACAGAAACGGAGGACATTATGAATTATTCTCAAGATAATAACAGAAAGAGGCTTAGAAAGCATAAATCCCATGGCAAAAAGGTAAAAAACAAGGCTGGCTTCATTGTTTTGCGGGTGGTTGTGGCCGCTGTGCTTATATCCACCTTTGCCTTATCTGCCGCCGGTATCGGAGCGTATCTTAGCATCATTCATGGCGCGCCGCCTATAGATTCCCTTAGCTATGACCTGCTGGAGGGCAGCTTTGACACCATAATTTTGGACGCCCATGGCAATGAACTTGTGCGTCTGGAAGGCGGCGTAAACCGCATTTTTGCCGAATGGGATGAAATACCCGACCATGTGTGGCAAGCCGCCGTGGCCATTGAGGACGAGCGTTTTTTTGAACACAATGGCGTAGATGTACAGGGCTTTGCGCGGGCCATCTACCAGACATTTATACACAGCAACACCCAGGGTGGCAGCACCATAACCCAGCAGCTTATCAAAAATCAGTTGGATGTAAGGCGAAATTCTATGGAAACAAAGTTGCAGGAGCAATATCTGGCCATACAATTTGAAGCCATGCTGACAGAGCAATTGGGCAGTGTAGAAGCCGCCAAACAGCGCATATTGCATCTGTATCTTAACGAAATATATCTTGGCCACGGCCAACAAGGTATACAGGCGGCATCTTGGTTTTATTTTAACAAACCCGTCAGCGACCTTACTATTTCAGAAGCCGCCGTCATAATATCCATCACCCAATGGCCTTATCAAAATTCCCCCGTGCGCTTTCCGGAACACAACAGAAATAGGCAGGTGCATGTGCTTAACGCTATGCTGCGCCTGGGTTATATTACCGAAGCACAACACAGAGAAGCCTATAACGACGACCCATTTGTCCGCATACAGCAAGTAACCGAGGAATTTCGTACAGATGCCGTTATTTGGCACTATTTTGTGGATGCGGTGATAAGCCAGCTGTACAGAGACTTTAGGGCCCAGGGCAGAAACTCCAGAGAAGCCTGGCGTCTTGTTTATCACGGCGGCCTGCGGGTCTATACCACTATGGATCCCCGTGTTCAGGCTATTGTGGATGATATTTACTTAAACGAGGCCAATTTTCCCACGGCTTCCCCGGATTTTTACTATCATCTTACCTATATAGCTACAATTCGTAACCAAGTCACCGGTCTGTCGCGCAACCGCGAAATTAGCAGCGACCGCTGGGACAGAAGAGCCACCAACCGTGATATGTTTGACGATTTTAAAACATGGGCCGAAGGGCAGCTGCTGGGTATGGACGACTATATTGTGGCGTACAGATTTTTCTTTGCGCCACAGCCCCAGTCTTCTGTGGTTATACTAGACCACAACAACGGCCATGTGCTGGCCATAGCGGGCGGGCGGGGCGAAAAACAAGCCAACCGTGCTTTTTGCCGTGCCACCGAGGCCCTGCGCCAGCCCGGCTCTGTTTTTAAAATGTTTGCGTCTTTTGCCCCGGCACTTGATATGGGGCTTATAACCGCCGCCACCACATATGATGATGTGCCGCATATTTTGCGCCAGCCGGGTCATGCGCCCCGGGTTTGGCCGCGAAATTGGTATGCTAATTCGGCTTTTCCTTTCCGCGGCTTTAGCAGCATACGTCGGGCCGTGGCAGACAGTATGAACGTGGTGGCCGTGCTTAACATGGAAGCAACCGGCACACGCAATGTTTTTAATTATCTGCTTAATTTTGGCTTTACCACTCTTGGTGAAGAGTTGGCCGACAACCTGTCTTTGTCGCTGGGAAGCGGAGAGGTTACAAATATAGAGCTTACTGCGGCCCAGGGTGCCATTGCCAATGGTGGCATATTACAGCCCACCATATTGTACACCAGGGTTTATGACGTAAATAATAATCTTATCATAGACAATACCGCGCTGGAGCCCACCCAGGTGCTAACCCGCTATTCTTCTTATTTACTTATAGACACCATGCGCAGTGTTGTTATTGACGGCACGGGCACGCGGGCACGTTTCCAAAACCTGCCTGGCATGGACAATATGGGCAAAACCGGCACCACCCAAGATGGACGCGACCAATATTATACCGGGTCTACCCCTCATCTTTCCGCCAGTGTGTGGATTGGCCACGACATACCCCGCCCCATGTCCAGCCGTGTTACGGGTGCCCGTTTTGACGTTACCCTATGGCGGTATGTTATGGAGCGCGTCCATATAGAATTGGGACTGGAAGCCGCAACTTTCCAGCAGCCTCCCGGTTTTGAGCGGGCAAGCATATGCCGCGTGTCCGGCTTGTTGCCCGTACCCGGGCTTTGTAACCACGACCCGCGCGGCAGCCAGATTGGTACCGAAATTTTTGCGCCGGGTACGATACCCACTACTTTCTGCCATATTCACAGGGAATTTACAATGTGTTCGGTTTCCGGCATGGCACCGGGCCCCTGGTGTCCGGTGGATCATATTGTCACCCGTGTTGGCATAGAGCGCAACAGGGACTGGATGGAGGTGGCCGGCAATCCGGCCGTGCGTGACGCTGCCCACGAAGTTCCTCAAGCGTATCTGCGCGGAGAAATATGTGATGTTCATGATGCGTTTTATATAGGCCAGCCGGATGATCATCCCTATAATGACGACCCATACGACCATTATAATACGGGGGGTACCGGCTTTGAACCGACAGACAGACCCCAAGAGCCGGATGATCCAGGCGGGGCGGTTGGCTATCCCGGCCCGAGCGGGCCGCTGATAGATGATGACGAAGATGAGGACGACCTGCTTTTGTTGCCGTAACTCTGCGGAAGTCAACCTTTAATGGATGCACTGCATTTGTAGGGTGCGCTGCCTTGGGAATGGCACCGGGTACCTTGTAGGGGTGACTGTCCCGGTTACTCGCATAAATATCAGTGCGGCTGTCCGCAGCCGCTGCTTTTTCAGCTCTTGCCAAGGACAAAATATTGTGATAATATAGTACAATGGGGTAATTTGTTGAAAAATTAGGAGCCTGTGTTCGGCCTTTGCATTATAAGGGCCGGGCACGGGTTCTATCAAGAGGATGTGGGATTTTATGGAAATACTAAAGGACTATCTGGCTCATACAAGCAAACCGCTTAATGCTGAAATGCTCACCTTCACAGCCAATTTGGACGCTGTGGCAAAGGCATATCCGCAAATAGCCAAAGGCATTGTAAAAGAGCTGACTGACCAGCGCAGCCATTTAAAACTTATTGCCAGCGAAAACTTTTGTTCTCCCGCCGTACAGGCCGCCATGGGAAATTTGTTGACAGATAAATATGCCGAAGGTTATGTGGGCAACCGTTTTTACGCCGGTTGCGATAATGTGGACGATATTGAGCGCATGGCCTGTAAAGAGGCTTGTGAGCTTTTTGGCGCAGAACATGCTTATGTACAACCCCACTCCGGTGCAGATGCCAATTTGGTAGCCTTTTGGGCCATTTTGCGCAAGCATGTTCAGGTTCCTATGCTGGACAAAATGGAGCAAAAAAACCTGCTGACCATTACCAAGGCCGAGTGGGACGAAATTAGGGCGGTTATGGGCAACCAGCGGCTTTTGGGCATGGATTTATATTCTGGCGGCCATCTTACCCATGGTTTCCGCCACAATGTTTCTGCCCAGATGTTTGATGTGTATAATTACACCGTGGATAAAGAAACAGGCTTGCTTGATTATGATAATATCCGTCAAATGCTCCACGAAGTCAAGCCCCTTATATTCCTGCTGGGCTTTAGCGCGTACACACGCAATATTGATTATAGCCTGCTGCGCCAATATGCTGATGAAGTGGGCGCGGTGATGATGGTAGATATGGCCCATTTTGCGGGATTGGTGGCCGGAGGTGCCCTAAGTGGCAAATACAACCCCGTTGCATATGCGGATGTGGTGACAACCACCACCCACAAAACCCTGCGCGGCCCACGGGGCGGTATGGTGCTGTGTAAGGCAGAATATGCCGAATGGGTTGACAAAGGTTGCCCACATGTTATCGGCGGCCCCTTGCCCCATGTTATGGCGGCTAAGGCCATCGCCTTTAAAGAGGCACGTAGTCCGGAATTTAAAGATTATGCCCATAGTGTAATAGACAATGCCCGCCATCTTGCCGCCGCCTTGGCGGACAAAGGCATAGAAGTGCAAACCGGCGGAACTGATAACCATATTGTGCTCATAAATGTAGAAAAACTGGGCCTGACCGGACGCCATGGGGAAAGTGTGCTGCGGGAATGCGGTCTTACCCTTAACCGTAACACCCTGCCTTTTGACAAACAAGGGCCTTGGTATACCAGCGGCCTGCGTCTTGGCACCCCGGCCGTAACCACGCTGGGCATGGGCAAAGATGAAATGACGGAAATTGCGGATATTGTTGCAAGCGTGCTTTTTGCCACAAAACCTGCCATAGGCAAAAACGGCAAACCCAGCAAGGCTAAATATATCTTGGATGATGGCATTAAAGCCGAATCTATCCGGCGGATAAGGGCTATTTTGGATAAATATGTGCTGTATCCCGAAATTGATGCGGATTTCTTCAATAAGTACTTTAATGAAAATTAGCATGGATGAGCATTTTGTGCAACAGGCCTTGGCGCTGGCAAGTCAAGCCTTTGCCGCCAATGAAGTCCCCATAGGCTGTGTTATTGCCCATAATGGCGAAATTATAGGTGCGGGGTTTAATCTGCGCAATACCAAAAAAAATACCCTGTATCACGCCGAGATTATCGCTATAGATCGGGCCAGCGAAGTCTTGGGCGACTGGCGGTTGGAGGATTGCACCCTGTACGTGACTGTCGAGCCTTGCCCCATGTGCGCCGGTGCTATTTTGCAGGCCCGCATACCCCGCCTGGTTTATGGGGCGGCCAACCCAAAGGCCGGGGCCGTTGGTTCGGTTGTTAATTTGCTTAACAACCCCGCCTTTAACCACCAGGTGCAGGTTGTGTCCGGCATAATGGAGGCAGAATGCGCCGGACTAATGACCGAGTTTTTTAAAAAGTTCCGAAAAAATAACGACCACATTTCGTTGTAAAATCCGGCGAAATGTGGTATTTTTATATTAGAGACGCAAGGGAGGAGCAAACATGAAATTTTATCAAGTAGACGCCTTTACGGACAAGCTTTTTGGCGGCAACCCCGCCGCTGTATGTCTGGTATACGACCAATGGCCGGAAGAATCCCTTATGCAGGCCATTGCAGCTGAGAATAATCTATCAGAGACGGCATTTGTGTTGGATGTAGCGGGTCAACTAGCCATACGCTGGTTTACTCCCACGGTGGAAGTGCCGCTGTGCGGTCATGCTACATTGGCGGCGGCTCATGTGATGTTTAACCACGAGAATTTTGGGGGGGACACCCTGGTGCTTAACTCTCGCAACCATGTGTTGAAAGTGGCTTACGAAGGGGATTTTCTTTCCGCATTAGATGAAGGAAAAATTGCGGCCAACCGCCCCAGCCACTCCGCAATTTTTCCTTCTGGAGTGAAGCGGAAAGATAGTGATGTGCTGACGCTGGATTTTCCGGCCGATCATATATGGCAAATTCCTTTTGAGGCCCATATGGACTGCTTTAACGCCGCCCCGATGCAAGCCTGGCGTGGCACAGAAGAATATCTGTTGGTATTTGAAAATCAATCACAAATAGAAAATATGGTATGCGATTTGGCCAAGGCTACCAAAATAGATATGTCCGGTTTTATTGTCACGGCACCTGCCGATATGCCTGGTGTAGACTTTGTTTCTCGCTACTTTGCCCCGAAAATCGGCATTGATGAAGATCCGGTGACGGGTTCGGCCCATACCCTGCTTGCACCATATTGGAAAGAGGTGCTTGGCAAGGATAATTTCACCGCCTTGCAGTTGTCTAGGCGGGTAGGGCGGTTGTTTTGCCGCATAGAGGGCGACAGGGTGAAAATAGGCGGCAAAGCCATTACATTTGCCGTGGGAGAAATATTATTATGAGCAGTCTTGTTGACATGCTGCTGCCATATAACACTATCAACATTATAGGTATGACCAAAAACGCAGGCAAAACCACGGTGCTAAACCATCTGATACGGGATTTCGGCCGTCGTGGCGTGGGGCTGGCTCTTACCAGCATCGGCCGGGATGGGGAGGAAATAGACGTGGTGACGCAAACCTCGAAGCCTCGCATTTTTGTGGCCGCGGGCACTATTGTCATTACCACGGAAAAACTTCTGCCTGTGTGTGACATAACCAAGGAAATAGTGGCAGTAACGGACTTTGCCACGCCACTGGGCCGCGTGGTGGTCGTGCGGGCCATATCTGGCGGTTTTGTGCAGCTTGGGGGCCCGTCAATAACCACACAAATGGCCGTGCTGGTGGCGGATTTGCAAGGGCTTTGGGCGGAAAAAATCATCATTGACGGAGCAATAAGCCGCAAAAGCTTGGCTAGTCCCACCCTGACCCAAGCCACCGTATTATGTACAGGGGCAGCTTTGGCTGCTGATGCTAATAGTATTATTGATCAAACGTGCCACGCTGTGAACATGCTGATGCTGCCAAAAGCACCGAAGGATGATGGCGACCATATATACTTGCCGGGGGCGGTGTCTGATGCCAGAATGCGAGAGCTTGTTTTGTCCAGAGACATTAAGGGTCGGTGTGTCATCGCCGATGATGCCAGCAAGGTCTTTATTTCATCGGATACTTACAGTAAACTATTGACACGCAAGGGCACATTGGCGGTGCGCGCACCTATAAACCTTGTGGCTGTGGCGGTAAACCCCGTGTCGCCGCGGGGGTTCGTCCTGGATGCCGAGGAGTTTTTGGCCAAAATGCGCGCGGCTATGCCGATACCGGTGTATGACGTGGCCCAAAAGGAGTGCTTGATATGATTGACCTGACCAACACCCAAAAAGACGCCATCGGCCTTAATTATGTGCTGGGCCGCATGACCTGCCGCTCGTCCTACGGCGGCGAAAAAATGCGGCAAATTGCCCCTTTTGGCTCGGGGGATGAGGCGCGGTTGACCCAATGTTTTGATAATATGGAGAAAATTATGGCCATGGATGCCCGGGATATGGAAAACCTAGGTAATTTGTTGGGTCGCTTTAAGAATATCCGCGGGATTGTGGCGAAGCTGGAGGTTGGCACCCTTAGTCAGGTGGAATTTTTTGAAATAAAAAACTTTTTGCTGGTTTTTGCGGAAATGGACATAAATTTGCCATTGGAAGGCATATTTTTTACCAAAATGGTAGATGTTTTGGATATTTTAGACCCGGCAGGCCAGCGCATCGCGCCTTTTTCCTTGGGTGAGGGCTTTTCCGCCGACCTGGCCGCCCTGCGGCGTGACAAAGCTAGGCTGGAACATCTGTTGCAACAAGAGGTCGATCAAGGGCAGCGTGCAGAATTGTTAACACAAAGAGCAAAGATAGTAGCCGCTGAAGATGCGGAAGAAATGCGGGTCTTGGAAGCATTATCCGCAAAGTTGCGGCCGTATATCCCGGTCTTTTGCGCAAATATGGATAATTTGGGTTTATTGGATTTTACCATGGCCAAGGCGAATTTGGCGCAAGAATATGGTGCCGTGCGGCCAGAAATTTCCGAGAACCGCCTTGCGTTTAAAAATATGTACAATCCAATGGTGGCCGAGGTTTTGACGACAAAAAACAGGGTCATGACCAAAGTGTCCATAACCCTTGAAGTTGGTGCTACAATAATGACCGGCGCAAATATGGGGGGCAAAACCGTGGCCATGCAAACAGCGGTGCTTAACGCTGCCCTGGGTCGTATGGGTTTTTTTGTCTTTGCCGATGGGGCGGAAATTCCCTTATTTGACGGTATTTGTATGGTGGCGGAGGATATGCAGGGTACAGGGCATGGTCTGTCATCTTTTGGGGCCGATGTGGTGCAAATTAATGATATAATTTGCCACAGCCGCAATAATTTTTTGCTGATAGCCATGGACGAACCCGCCCGCGCCACAAATCCTGCGGAAGGGGCTGCTATTGTGCGCGCCCTGGCTGCGTTTATGGCACAAAAAAACTGTGTGTGCCTCATCAACACCCATTATGACCGCATTGTGCGGCCCGGTATGCGCCATTATCAGGTGGCGGGTTTGAGAGGGGGCAGCACCATGGATTATAACCTTGTGGAGGTCGATGCCGACACCGCCCCGCCCCGGGACGCCTTAGAAATATGCCGCATTATGGGGATGGATAGGGAACTGCTGGACATAATTGAAAAAGAATGTGACCCTATCCCGGAAACCACATATTATTAAATCTTTGAAAGGCCATGGAAATTTCTTGGAATTCTGCAAAATCCCTGTCGGTCCAGCCATTTCTTGCGGACAATATGACAAGCGCGTAGGGTGACGGCGCATATACAATGGCCATATCATGCCATGCCGTTGGTCTTGTCCAGCCGGTTTTGCTTGCTATGGGATAATCCGACACAATAAAGGGAAACTGATTGTCAAGCAGGTGTTGCTTAAACTCTTCGCTGTATTTGCCGCCGGATTCTATGTATCTAAAAATCTCTCTTGCAAAAAGCCCTGATTCGCTTGCGGTTAGGGTAGAATCCATCACCCTGTTGCGCACAAAGTTTGGATTGCCGCCTATGTCTTCAACAAACTGTCTGTATCCTTCTGTTCCGTGAATTCTTATAAGCATATATGTAGCAATATTGTCACTGTAGCTAAGATTTAGCCGCAAGAGCTCCCGCTGGGTAAAAGTGGCACCAACCCTGTATCTGTGGCGGATAACGCCGGAACCCCCTATAAAATCGGCATTGGTAAAGGTGTGTATGCTGTCCAAGTCTGTTTCGCCTCTTTCGGCCTTTTGGTATATGTACAGGGCAAAGGATGCCTTGGTAACGCTTGCGGAAAAATAAGACCTGTTGGCATTATGCCTGTATGTAAAGCCGGTGTCAAGGTTTTCGAAATATACCGACAAATTGTTGCCAAAGCGTCTTAGTAGTCTGTCTAGTTCGTACACAGGTGGTGTAAAGTCCAGGTTTATCCATTTTGGTCCAAGCCATGTTGCAATTTGCAGCCATCTGCCGTCTCTTTCCAAAACAGTAACAACCTGTGGGCTCACAACGCTTACCATATTACTGTCGCCCCTGTTTGCAAAAATACCCATGGGCCTTTCTATATAGCGCATATTGGCACCAAGATATGTCCATTTGTGTCCGTATGCGGTGCATATTATTGCCCAGTTATAGTCGTTTGCATATACAATATTAATTGTCTGTGGGCCGAAAGTAGCAACACGTTTGGCTCTAAAATCCGGCGCATCATAAATAGAAAATGCCCATGGGATGTGTTGGGTTTTTGTTTCGGATTCGGCCCATACGGCCAGAGGCAACATAAGAATTGCAATAAAAAACACAGCTAATGCCGTGGGTTTTGTGATAATTTTTCTTGGGTTCATGTATTTACCCCTCTCGAATTTTGTTGTACAGACAATTGTAGCATAGATTTGGTCAAATGTCCAGAACCTGGGCGAAATATACCTGGACAAAGGCCAGGTGGTAAGTTATACTAATCTGCGAGGTGATTTTTTAATGACAGAAGTAATAATTGTGGCGGCGGCCAGAACCCCCATAGGTTCTTTTGGTGGATGTTTTAAGGATGTCTCTGCTGTGGAACTGGGTGTAGCAGCTGCGAGGGAAGCGATGGCACGCGCAAATGTGCTGCCGGCGCAAATAGATGAAGTAATATTTGGTAATGTGTTGCAGGCGGGACTGGGCCAAAATGTGGCGCGGCAGATATCCGTGGCGGCTGGGTTGCCGGAGGCGGTACCGTCTTTTGCTGTAAACAAGGTATGCGGCAGTGGCCTTAAAGCAGTGGAATTGGCGGCCCAGGCCATAATATGTGGTCAGGCGGATGTTATTTTGGCCGGCGGCACGGAAAATATGAGCGCCGCGCCGTTTTTGATGAAAAATATGCGCTGGGGGCAGAAGCTGGGTAACGGTGAGGCTATCGACACCCTGGTACACGACGGCTTGACGGATGTTTTTAATAACTACCACATGGGTATAACCGCGGAGAATATTGCGGAGCAATTTGCCATAACTCGGCAGGAGCAGGATGAGTATGCTGCCGAAAGCCAGCAAAGGGCCGAGCGTGCCATGGCCGCAGGGCTCTTTGTTGACGAAATAGCCCCGGTGGCCATACCCCAACGTAAAGGCGACCCTATTATTGTGGACACAGATGAGTATCCCAGAGCAGGCACCACTGCCGAGAGCCTGGCCAAGCTGCGCCCGGCCTTTAAAAAAGACGGCACGGTGACAGCGGGTAATGCTTCCGGTATAAATGACGGGGCGGCGGCGTTGGTGTTGATGAGCCGGACAAAAGCAGAACAACTGGGCATAAAGCCTCTGGCTGTAATAAAATCTTATGCCAATGTGGGCGTAAATCCCGCCACAATGGGTCTTGGGCCTGTGCCTGCCGCCCAAAAAGCACTGGCAAAGGCCGGACTTTCTGTGGGAGATTTGGATTTGATAGAGGCCAACGAAGCTTTTGCCGCCCAGGCGTTGGCTGTTATGCGGCAACTTGGTCTGGA
>Ga0123355_10001472_pt1 | contig 32753 bp, 14 predicted proteins | sample TergutEmb28metaG_3_FD_89872 | JGI IMG/M metagenome (GOLD analysis project Ga0123355, IMG submission 89872) | Embiratermes neotenicus P1 segment gut microbial communities from Petit-Saut dam, French Guiana - Emb289 P1 | ecosystem: Host-associated > Arthropoda: Insects > Digestive system > Gut ...
AAGAACGCCGGCATTATGGCTGTGTCTATTTTGGGAGCGGGCGACAAGATGTATTTTGATAAGGTGGCTAAGTATAAGAAAGAATTAGAAGAAATGGTGGAGAATAAGTGTAAGGAAATTGAAAGGTTGGGAAGCAAGGAATATGTGAAAAAAATTAAGAGTTAGGGAATGCAAATAAATCATTATGAAAAAACACAAAAGAAAAATATTTATATTGTGCGTGATAGCTGCTGTTATGCTTTTTGTCATGGCATGTAACGCTTATACGGCACGTGCGGACAATGGTTCGACAGAAATGACTTCACCTTCTGTGGCTGTGAATGAACGGACTATAACCGTGTTTATTCCGTATGATTATGAAAGTTATGCTTTAGAATTTGCGTTGTTTTTAGCAGATTATAACGGGTTGACTACAGTTGTTAATTGGCAGACTAACAATGTTTTTGAGGATATTGAGTATGGCGCTTATCTTGCAGGCATGCGATTCGCGGATGATACAGACAGGTATACAACAGTCTCTGTAATTGTCCGTCAATCGGCAATCGCTCCCGCGTATCCGATTATCTCAAGAATTACCGCTACGAGTATTACGGTAGTTGTTCCCGAGGGTTATGAGTATTTGTTAGAATGGAGACTGCTATCTCCGATAGGAGCGGTTGAACGTAGTTGGCAAAGCAATCCGGTTTTTAGCGGTCTGACTCCGAACACAGATTACAGAGTGCAAGCAAGGTTAATCCAAACGCTCACGCATAACGCTTCTCCGCCGTCTGAGCGCGAGGATTTAATGGTTAGAACTGTGGACGGAAGAGGAGATGTCTTTGAGTCCGGCTCTCCCGAAAGCGGTTGCGGTAACTGCGGAATGTTCTCTGCTGTAGGTCTGCTAACTATAATGGGGATCGGGTTACTTATGATTATTTTTGTTAAGAGAAGATAACCTTTTATGAAACGGACATAAAATTATGACCGTTTTTTTTATTCGGCTATATTAGACGGTTGCCAAATAAGGGTGTTTTTTGATATAATTAGGCTAAATTGATGAGAGCAAAGCTCATATTTTGCGTATACTATAGATACAACATTACTTAAACGTAGGAGAAAAAATTTATGCCCGATACTAAAACGACAAAAAAGAAATCCTCGCAAGATAAGCCTGCCGCTTGCCCTATGCCTGTGCCGGCTACAGCTAAGTCTGCGACTTCGGCGGGTGAGTGGAAAACGGAAATCGACGCTCTTGTAGCTAAGGCATCAGTCGCTCTTGACGCTTATATGACGATGTCGCAAGAGGCTGTTAATAAGGCTGTACACGCTATGACAATAGCCGGCGTGGATGCTAATCTACCACTTGCAAAAATGGCGGTTGAGGAAACTCGGCGCGGCGTAATGGAGGATAAGGTTATTAAAAACCTTTATGCCACCGAGTATATTTATAACAGCATTAAAAGGATCAAAACGGTTGGGGTAGTCAGCCGCAATGAGAACGAAGGGTATATTGAGGTTGCCGAGCCGGTAGGTGTTGTTGCCGGAGTTACTCCCGTTACCAATCCGACCTCGACTACAATGTTTAAGGCTATTATCAATGTTAAATCGCGTAATCCTATTATATTCGCTTTTCATCCGTCGGCGCAAAAGTGTAGCGCAGAGGCTGCTAGAATTGTTAGGGATGCCGCAGTTAAAGCGGGAGCGCCAAAAGATTGTATTCAGTGGATAGAGACACCGTCATTAGAGGCGACTAACGCTCTTATGAACCACCCCGGAATCGCGCTTATTCTTGCGACGGGTGGCGCGGGAATGGTTAAATCCGCGTATAGCGCGGGCAAGCCGGCTCTTGGCGTGGGACCGGGTAATGTGCCGTGTTATGTCAATGCCGAGGTGGATATTGCCAGAGCGTGTACCGATATAATGATTAGCAAGACATTTGATAACGGCATGATTTGCGCGTCCGAGCAAGCGGCTATTGTCGACGAAGCGATTGCACCCGAATTTGAAAAATACATGAAAGAGCATAACTGCTATTTCCTTAATCCTGAAGAAACTAAAAAGATAGAAGACTATGTAATTATCAAGAATGACAAAATTGCCGTCAACAGCAAACCCGTAGGTCAAAGTGCCGAATGGATTGCCGAGCAAGCAGGGATAAAAGTTCCGCCTAAAACAAAAATACTTCTTGCTAGACTTCCCGAACCTAGCCTTAAATACCCGCTGTCACTAGAAACCCTTATGCCTGTTATCGCTTACTTTACCGTTAAGGACGCAAAGCAAGGATTTGAATACAGTAAGAGAATGCTTTCGCTTGGCGGACAAGGACATTCGGCGGTTATTCACAGCGACAATAAGGAATTATGCGAACAATTCGGAATGGAGATGGAGGTCGGGCGCGTTATTCTTAACAGTCCGTCGTCACAAGGCGCGATTGGTGACTTGTATAACACCAATACACCGTCGCTTACTTTGGGTTGCGGTTCTTACGGACGCAACTCGACTATGCAAAATGTGTCTACAGTTAATCTTTTTAATAGAAAACGCGTCTCACAAAGGAGAAACAATATGCAATGGTTTAAGATACCGCCACGCATTTATTTTAAGGAGGGCAGTGTTCAGTACCTTGAAAAAATGCCCAATATAACCAGAGCTTTTATTGTCACTGACCCCGTTATTAAAAGTCTTGGTTATGTGGATAAGGTACTGTATTACCTCCGCAAGAGGCATAGCTACGTGCATTGTGAAGTATTCAGCGATGTCGAGCCTGATCCGTCTACCGAGACTATTCAAAAGGGCGTTGAGCGTATGAAACAATTTAAGCCCGATGTTATTATATCCTTGGGCGGCGGTTCTCCTATTGATGCGGCCAAGGGAATGTGGCTCTTTTATGAGCATCCCGAAGCCGATTTTGACGGACTGCGCCTTAAGTTTATGGATATACGTAAGCGGGCAATCAGATATCCTAATCTTGGTGTTAAAGCGAAATTTGTCGCTATACCCACCACAAGCGGAACAGGTTCTGAGGTTACATCTTTCAGTGTTATTACCGACAAGAAAAACAACAATGTCAAATATCCTCTCGCTGACTACGAACTTACTCCCGACGTGGCGATTGTCGACCCGCAATTTGTAGCCACTATGCCAAAGGGGATTGTTGCCGATACAGGTATGGATGTCCTTACTCACGCAATAGAGGCTTATGTGGCGATACTTGCCAGCGACTATACTAACGGGCTTGCGATGAAAGCTATCGAACTTGTCTTTGACTATTTGCTGAAAAGTTATGCTGACGGCGACAAGGTTTCACGCGAAAAAATGCATAATGCTTCGGCTGTCGCGGGAATGGCATTTACCAACGCTTTTCTAGGAATCAATCACAGTTTAGCACATAAACTTGGAGGAGAATTTGGTATTCCGCACGGCAGGGCAAATGCGATTTTGCTTCCCTATGTAATTGCTTATAACGCTCAAAAACCCGAAAAATATCCGGCTTTCCCCGCATACGAGCAGCACGTTGCCGATGTAAGATACGCCGAGATAGCCAGACATTTAGGATTAAGCGGCAAAACAACCGCAGAGAAGGTCGCCGCGCTAATTGCCGCCGTGCAAAAGCTTTCCAAGGACTTAGGCATTCCTTCAAGCATTAAAGAATGCGGAGTAGCCGAAAAAGAATATTTCGCCAAAATTCCCGCCTTAGCCGAAAAAGCTTTTGACGACCAATGTACTCCCGCCAATCCCAGGTACCCTCTGGTCAAAGACTTAGAGGAAATTTACAGAAAAGCGTATTACGGCGAAAAAGTATAGAGATAAAACTCAAAGGGGCAAGGTTAAGGTCTTGTCCTTTTTCTTGGTATGAATTTCGCATCTATTACAAATAAATACTATTCGAGGTGGCTGGGCGCGGATGTGGCGCAAGCAAGAGGAATTAAGTTTGTTTATTCGGACATACGGAATTTTAGACAGGCAGGATACTCATTTAAACATTATTTAATTTGTTCTGTTCAAGAAAATAATGTCATTATTTCGTACGGGGAGAAAGTTGTCAAGGAGATTGATAAGTTGAGGGAGGGCCTTAAAGATGGAATGAGCGCAGATGAAATGGCAAAAATTATTTATGAAATACACAGAAAAGAGCCTTGTCGGAGAATAAACTTTGTTTTTTCGGAATTGTCGAATGCCAATAGGAGTAGCAATCTTGTCAGACCGCTTATTAAGGCTGATTATTCCGCCTACTTAGAATTTTTCAAAAAGTGCAATCCCGAATGTGAGGACACGGTATGGACGGAAGAATATTTTCTAAAAATAATGACAAAAAATTTTGGCACGGAGTTTTTATAAGAGATGTTCTTGTTTCGGTGGCAGGTGTCCCGGAAATGCCCTTTATGTCGAACGAGGTTCAAGAGCCTAGTATAGATACCTTACCTGAATATCAAGGTAAGGGGTATGCTAAGATGGCTTGCACGGCTATGATAAGAGAACTTATTGACAATGATGTATGTCCGTTGTGGATGACTTCCGCCGGAAATACCGCGTCGATTAGACTTGCGGCGAGCTTGGGATTTAAGAAGTTTTCGGAGGAACTAATTATTGCGGGTGAGGAATAATCATTGGAATTGCGCATTATCTATTATTAAAACATATACTAATCAATAGAAAAACTAATTGCGCACCAAACATTCGGAGAAAAACATATGATTAAGACCTTAATTGAAGATAAGTTAAATTTATTTTTTGCTACTACGCCGGATAAGGCGACGGCGGAACAGTTTTATAAAGCTACGGCGCTTATTTTGAGAGACGTACTCCTCAAAAAAAAGCAGGCTAATAATAAGGAAGTCCGCAAGAAAAAACGTAAGAGGGTTTATTACCTCTGCATGGAATTTTTGATTGGACGCAATTTGCGGAATACGCTTAGTAATTTGGGACAAGAAGCCGAGGTGAAAAAAGTCCTAAAAGAAATGGGGTGCGACCTAGAAAGGCTTTATGAGTTGGAAGCTGACCCCGGATTGGGAAACGGGGGACTGGGGCGTTTGGCGGCATGTTTTATGGATAGTCTTGCTACCCTTAATTATCCGGCGACGGGATACAGCATTCGCTATGAATACGGACTCTTTAAGCAAAAGATTATTGATAATACGCAAGTTGAACTCCCCGACGAGTGGTTGGGTACGGGCGAAGTTTGGATGCTTCCGCGCTCGGACAAAACCTTTGAGATAAAACTCGGGGGTTATGTTGAGGAAGAATGGCAGCACGGCAAGCTTGTAATTCATCACAAGGACGCTATCACCGTACAGGCTATACCGTATGACCTTATGGTCAGCGGTGCTGATAGTGACGGTGTGAGTACGCTTAGACTGTGGAAAGCGCAAAGCAAACATTTTGACATGCGGTCATTTTCGCACGGCGATTATATGAATTCTATGGCGAGCGCGGTTGAGGCTGACGTTATCGGTAAGGTGCTTTATCCGGCTGACGAGCATATCGCCGGAAAACAATTACGTCTTAGTCAGCAGTATTTTTTGGTTTCGGCAAGCTTACAGGATATTTTTAAAGACCATCTAAAGCATTACGGGAATCTCGACACTTTGCCAAAGCTTGCCAGCATTCATCTTAATGATACGCATCCGGCGCTTGCTATCCCTGAAATGATGCGCCTCCTTATGGATATACACGGTTACAGCTACGACGATGCATGGCGCATGACCACCGAATGTATGGCATACACCAATCACACGGTACTTGCCGAGGCTTTAGAAAAGTGGGACGAGGAACTTATCAAGGGGCGTCTCCCTAGGATTTGGCATATTATTAAGGAAATCGACGCGAGATTTGTTGGAGAGACGAGCAAGCCTCATCTTACAGTGTTAGACCACGGGCAAGCGAGAATGGCTAATCTTTGCATTATCGGCAGTCGTAAAATCAACGGTGTTTCCGAGCTTCATAGTAAGATTATTAAAGAATCTGTTTTTAAAGACTTTGCCGGTATTTGGCCGCACAAGTTTACCAATGTAACTAACGGTATAGCTCACCGCCGTTGGCTCAATCAATCTAATCCGCGTTTAGCAAAGCTCATAACCGAGCTAATCGGCGGAGGCTTTACCAAAGACGCAAAGCAGCTGGAGAATTTAAAGAAGCATCTTAATGATACTGCCGTACTTGATTCTCTTGCCAAAATTAAGACTCAAAACAAGAAAGATTTTGCTAAATATATTTATGAGGTTCAAGGACATGCGGTTAATCCCCAAAGCCGTATTGATTCTCAAATCAAGCGTATACACGAGTACAAAAGACAACTTCTTAACGTCTTAAAAATCATTTCGCAGTATGGTGTTCTCTTAGACAACCCAGACCTTGACGTCACTCCGCAGACATATGTTTTCGGGGGGAAGGCGGCGGGGAGCTATTACCATGCAAAAAGAGTTATCAGTCTTATTAGTTGTTTATCGAAAGAAATCAGCAAGAGTAAAAAAATCAAGGATAAATTAGATATTATATATGTGGAAAATTACTGCGTGAGCAAAGCTGAAAGAATTTTTCCTGCGTCCGATGTGTCCGAGCAAATTTCTCTTGCAGGCAAGGAAGCTAGCGGAACGGGCAATATGAAATTTATGCTTAACGGCGCGGTGACGCTGGGCACGGTAGACGGCGCAAATGTCGAAATTATGGAAGCCGTCGGACAGGACAATATTTTCATTTTTGGTCTTGAGGCGCATGAGGTTGAGACCCTTTGGAGAAAAGGCTATTACGCATCGGAATATTATGCTAAATGCGATGAACTTAAAAAAATTATCGATATGCTAAGACACGGCTTTAACGGTGTAAAATTCGCCGACATAGCCGATTATCTGGTACTCGGTCACCACAATGTAGCCGACCCGTTTATGTGCCTGGCCGACTTTGAGGATTATATCCGCGCGGCAAGCGATATGGATAAGATCTATAAAAACAAAAGAGTATGGCAAAAGATAGCTCTCCGTAATATAGCCGAAAGCGGACGTTTTGCATCAGACCGTTCGATAAAAGACTATGCAAAGGATATTTGGGAGCTGAATTAATCTTTTAGAAGAAGAAAAAAATGATACGCGCCGCGAGAGAACTTTTTTCTCGCGGCGCGTATCATTTTTAAATGGAAAGCCTTTGGAAACTTTGATAAGGATTTGCCATAAAAGACCATAAGCTATTGCAATTTTTAGATATGTATGATAAAATACTTGGGTATGTATAAAAGCATGTATATATTAGAATTAAGCTAATATTTCATCAAACAAGTATTAAGGAGAATCATTATCAATGAAAGTTAAACGGCGTAGTGCGTTATACAGTATATTTAGCATTCTAACGGCTCTTGTTATGCTCATCGGACTGGCTAATCTTCCTGTTCGCACAACTGTAATTGCGGAGAACGGTAACGAAGACTATTTGACAGGTTCGACCTATGTCAGATTAGGGCAAGACCGCCCGGGACAGTTTAGAGAAATATCCGGCGTTTGGCAATGGGACGACACGCCTTATGCAGGTCGGGCTATTTATAATTCCGATTACCTAATGTGGGATTACACTAGATCTCATGTGTCTTACTGGAATACTCCTCTTACAGACAGAGGCAATTACGGACATAACGGTGATTACCGTATCCGTCTTGCTCCCGGTAATGTAGTTGGGTACGGATTTGGTTATGGCGGCAGGTATGACGCGCATGATGTTCCCGCTGATGTGACGGAAAATCCGCCGGTAATGGTGCATCGTGATGAACTTCCCAACAGCTTGGTATTCTTCCGTCATGGCATCGCGGCGCATGCTAATACCTTACTTACATTTGACTTAACAGACCCAAAGCTTGACATTGCGGGAAGTGTTTGGAGAGAGTTTTCGGCGGTTGTCGGCATCAATATTCGTAGAGGCGGAGATATGTTCCGTGACAGTGTCGGAGCCAGTTTTACTGTTTTGATAGACGGCGAGGTCGCGTATTATACCGGCAGAGTGGATTGGCAGTATAGTGTGCCGATTAGAGTGCCCATACCTCAAGGCGCGCAAACTCTGCAACTGGTTGCTGAGCGCCGAAGTCAAAGCAACGGTTGGTGGGACGGTAACTTGTTGGGTAATGACGCGGCTTCGTGCCATGTAGCTTGGGGCGATGCTAAAATCACAATGTTTGATGAGGTTCAGGAAGCCCCGGAATTTGACTTTGCGGCTGATTGGGGTGTTACCCGCCGACAGTCAGAATTTATTGAGTTTGTTTCCGATACAAGTGTGAGAGTTACTGCAAGCGGCCATCAAAATATTCTTACCCGTAGCCAGTCTAACAACATAATATGGATGGAAGCAGGTACAGAAGATTTTAGCGCTCATGTAAGAGTAAGCGGCGGGTTGTTATATGACCGTTCAAGAGCAATGCTCGCGGCATACAGAGTCGAATACGCGCCGTACAGTCTTGCCCCGAGAGGAGGTTTCCATTTCCGCAGGTATACTCATAATGAGAATATTCTTGCTGCCGTAATCAGACATCAATACAGATGGCGCCGCATGTATGAAGGCTCGTATACGGCCGGAGACGGAAGCGCAAATCATATCATGGGAGCGAGAGCGCCGCATGTAATCGGCGGTGACAGAATCGGTCCCGTCTCACAAGCGAGAAGAGATATGCGCAGAATGGACGACGCGTGGCTAAGACTTGACAGAGTTAATGAAACAACTTACCGGATGTACTTTAGTTATTCAGCCTCTGCGCCTGCGTACGATGCGGTAGGTCATGACGCTGACATTGAATGGGTATACCTACACTCCCAAGTGATAAGTCAGTTGGACGGTAATGTAAGAGTAGGTTTGTTTACGGGCAGATACGGCAACAGATATCCCGGTTATGCGAGCAGGGAAAATCCAGAGGAAGTCAGAGCTCCTAACGACTTTGGCGTAACGTTTAGCGATTTTACTTTTAACGGAGAGGTTGTTCCTTTTAGAGCTACAGCTGAACAAGCTCAGGAAAGACTTGGCGAACGAATTGCGGAAGCCCAAAGTTTATTGAATGACTTGACAGTTATATCAAGAACGGCAATGGAAGCAGCAATCGCGTCCGTACAAAGCGTTTATAATACGGGCGCTTGGCAAATGCAGTTTAATAATGCGGTACGCGCGATTAACGTAGCTTTAAATAACCGTGTTTACGAGACCCCCGATTTGACTGACCTTATTGAGGAAGTTCAAAGAATTGAGGAGGCAATCACAGACGAAGAAGTTTATGTCTGGTGTGATGAAGAAGGGGATTATGTCTTAAAGCCATTCACGTATAATATGTTTACGAGCGCGTCTTGGAAAGTGTTAATTGATGCGCTGTATGATGCTAACGCTGTGATTGACGGCAACCCGACAAGGCAGTCCCAAGTTAATTACGCGCTAGCCGTATTAAATGACGCTTGGGAAGCATTGACGCTGAGATTAACCGCGGATGACTTGAACGCGCTTATCGCGACCGCACAAGAAGCTGTCGAACTAAATTATAGTCCGGCATCATGGAGCGTTTTGCAAGCGGCTATAAGCGACGCGGCGGCTGTCGCGGGAGACTCTAACGCTACAGAGCAAGACATAGACAACGCGTTCTTGGCGTTAGAAGAAGCGCTTGAGAATCTTGTTACTAGACGGGAGGCGCTTACAGCTGGGATAGCTGCAGTCGTGGCGGAGAATTTGGTAGAGACTAATTTTACTCCGGCAACATGGACTCCGTTTAATACGGCGCTTACTAACGCGATAAATACTAGAGATAATGCCGGAGCAACTCCTGCGGAGTTGCTTAACACTCTAAACGCGCTTAACGATGCAAGACTTGCGCTTACAGCCAGAGCTGATTTTGCACCGATTACCGGCTTGATAGCGGCGATTGAAAGAGAAAATTTAGTTGAGGCAAATTTTACCGCCGCTACTTGGACTGCGTTACAAAACGCGTTGACCGCCGCCGGAGAACTTGATTATAACGCTACCTCGGAGCAAATCGCTAATGCGGTTAATAACTTAACCAATGCCAGAGCCGGATTAGTAGAGGCAGACACGGAATCGCCGCCTGTTAACGAGCCAGGCGGATGCGGAAACGGAAATATAGCGGCGGCTATGTTTGGATTAATCGCGCTTGCTGGTGCAGGACTGTTTTTTGTTAAAAAGAGAGGCTAAAACAAACATATAATGCGGCGGCACTTTTAATTGTCGCCGCATTATATTTGATTATACAAATTATAATAAAGGAAAAATTATGAAAACAAAAAGACAAACATTTATAATACCGATTATGCTTGTGCTTTCGGCATTTTGCTTATTTGTTCTTAGCGCTCATTTTAGCAATATGCGACCTGTGCGTGTTGCGTCGGCAGAGTCGTCCGTAATTAGATTAGGAAATCCATCGTTTGGTGACGGATATGATTATTTGAATTGGACCTCTGCCAGTACCGGATTTGGCTCGCCTCAAACTAACAGCGCGTTAGATACCGGAGAGATAATGTTTTTTACCGAAGGCACTATGGAGACGGGGATTGGAGATGTTTCCGGTATGATTCCTGACGAAATACACAGCCACGGGATTACCGCTCATGCTCATTCAGTCATAAATTTTAATGTGGCAGCTTTTGCGGGCGCGGTGGAGTTTCGTGCTTATGTAGGAATAAGTCTTAATAACAATTTGGGAGATGTAAGCCTTGATCCCGGCACCGGCGCATTGACGCACCGTGCGGGAGCCGATTTTATTGTCGAAATAGACGGAATAATTGCTTATCAAACAGGCAGAGTCGCTTGGAATGCCGGCAATAGAGAGGTTGCTTTTGAGATTCCGGCAGGCGCAAATACAATGACGCTTATTACTACCGGTATGAGTCAACCGGCTCATGCGAACAATCCGATTGCTTCGGCACATACGGCTTGGGCGGATGCAAGACTTGTTCCGTTGGCGGGTGATAGGTTGATGTCGGCATCCTTGTCGGCAGATACGCTTTTAGCGCCGGGCGACGGAGTTCCGTTATCGCTTGAGGCTAGGTTGATAGACGGCACAACGCTTTCCGGAGCAGATTTGTCGGATGAAGGCGCTAATGTTTTAATAGTAAGTTCAAATGAAGCTGTTGTTTCCATATCCGGAAATTTGACGACAGGGTTTAGTCTGAATGCTGTGGATTCAGGTTTAGCGACAATTACTGCGGAAATTGAACTGCGCGGAAGAACCGTTACCGCAGTTTTAGACGTTACGGTGTTTGATGAGCAAGACATGATAATAGAATTTAATTCTCCCGACAACAATATTGAGGTAGCTGTTTTTCTAAGCACTGACGGCTCGGCAAGCTACTTGGTGCGTAACAACGGCAATATCGTTGTAGGACGCTCATCCTTAGGACTTGTTTCCCAAGTGGGGACTAATGCCGCTACCAGAGTGAATTTTTCGACAGGACTAACGTATGTTAGCCACACAATAGGGGCAATAGTCGATTATACCTATCAAATTCCGGGCAGAATGACAGAGTTTTACCGCAATCATTATAGGGAAGTGACCGTAAGATTTGAAGCTACCGATGCTCCCGTAGGTTCCCCGGCTAATCTTAATGTGATATTCCGCGTATATAATGACGGAATAGCGTTGCGTTACGCGATGCCTATGATATCGGCAGTTAATGATTTCCGTATTCTTGACGAAGCGACATTTTTTAGAGTTCCCGCGACATCGGATACTTGGACTATGCCGTATGATATTCAGGGCGGGCAGCCCGGATTCGGCTACGGACAAAACGCATTTTCATATGAGGGCGGTTTTGTTAAGATGCCAGTCGAAGATATTCCGCGTCCGCCGGCGAGATGGTCACCGATTTCAATGCCTATGCTTTACAGAACTCCGACGGGTGAATATGTAATGCTTGCTCAAGCTCATATTACGGGAATGTTTGCGAGTCAGGTTTTGCACTCTACCGACCACGGACTTAGAACATTTTGGGCGCCTATTCCTAATAGACTAAATTTTGCCGCTCCTATCGGCACCGCTCCGACGGGAGGCTCAGGTCAATATTATTTTGGTCCTTTGCCGACGGGTACGATATCGGGTCTTATACCTCAAGGATACTTTGTGACTAATAATTTTGACGCAGGAGAATTATTTATAACTCCGTGGAGGACGGCGATTATCGGCGACCTTGAGACAATGATTAATAATACGATGGTCGACAACTTATCGCCCGATCCTCAAAGACCGACAGGACATGCGGTAACGGATTTTTGTACGCGCAGGTACTTTACGTACGAAACGGACGGCACTTGGAATAACGGCAACGGAATCGCGGACTTTGATTGGATTCGTCCGGGCGTTACTTCATGGTCATGGCTAAAATATGGTACTGACGCGCAAAGCGATCCTAATTTACACATGCAACAAATAGAGTTGGCTTACCAGATGGGTTGGGATTATTATATACTGGATGAGGGGTGGCAGCCTGCCCGCACCGGCTGGGGCAGAGCCGCTAATCATAGACAAACATGGTATCACGGAACATTTGATTGGTTTGAAGAGGTTAAGGCATTTGCCGATGAGAGAGGCATAGGGCTATTCGCATGGGTATGGGTCGATGATCTTAACACTACTGCAAAGATGCGTCAGCAATTAGACTTGTTTGTCGAACTTGGTATGGTTGGTATAAAGGTTGACTTCTTTGACTGCGATACCCAATGCCGTATGAATCTTTACGATATTGTGTACAGAGAGACGGCAAAACGTCAGCTTATTGTTAATGTCCATGGTAATATTCCGCCTCACGGCGAGGCTCGTAAATGGCCGCATGTTTTAACAAAAGAGGGCATACGCGGCAACGAGTATCAACAAATGATACCTGAGCAGTATACAATGATTCCGTTTATTCGCGGAGCTATCGGCGCGGGTGACGTTACCGAAACGGTTAATCCTATGACATCTGATTCTACCGTGGGATTCCAAGTCGCGTTACCGACTCTTATTCATAATCCTTTGCGTACTTTTGCTTCCAGAGCTTACGAATACTTTGAGAGTCCAGCGCTTTATATGTATAAAAGTTTCCCCGCTGTTTGGGACGAGACAAGGCATATAGCAGGAGATATCGGCGAATATAGCGCCGTAGCTCGCCGTAGCGGCGGTGACTGGTATATGTCCGCCGTAACGTTTAGAGAACGCACAGAAAACTTTGCTCTTGATTTCTTAGGTGCGGGAACATATTACGCCTTTATTTATACGGACGACATGAACGGTGATCATTTTGCCCTTAATGCTGAATTTAGAGAGGTTACCGCAAGTACTGTCTTAGAAATTACAATGAAAGAAAACGGCGGTTTTGCCGCTATGATTCTGCGTGACAGACCGGAGATACCCACCGCAATGAGTTTTGACGGACCGGAAGCGGTTGAGCGGGGGTCAAATATTACGCTTTCCCCAAATATTGTTGCCGCGGAAGGCGCTATCAGACAACTTGTATGGGAAACGGCGGATTCAAATATAGCGACGGTAAGTCGCGCGGGCAGAGTAACGGGTCTGAATGTAGGGACGACAACCATCACTGCGCGTTCGTTTATTGACCCGTCCGTTTATGCGACGGTTGTGCTAAATGTCGAACCGGACAGAATTGGTCTTAATACCGAACGTTGGAACATTCTACGCGACACCGGGGGCGTTTCGTTTAACTCAAGCACGTCAATGAATATTATCAACGAGCGCTCAGGCGAATTTGGTGACCCGGGCAGACCTATTGATAATATTGTGTGGACTCCTGTTCCCGCGATTGGAACTCAAGCGGCAGACTTTGATGCGAGAGTAAGGGTAAGCGGAGGTTTGGTGGCTAATTTCCAAACAATTTCTTTGGCAGCATTTACAGGTGACGGAATGCATGATATGGCAGCCGTTCACAGAAGGCATCATTCTTACTTGGGTGCAGGCGCAAACAATCATGTATTCCAGCTTTCTTATCACCCCGGCGGTATGGAGCATGTAACGGCGGATACCCATCATTATAATGACGTGTGGTTAAGACTTACAAAAGAGGGCAGCTTGTTTAGAGGACTTTTTAGTTTTGACGGCATAAATTGGACTTTAATACATTCGGGTATAAACAGGTCTTCGTTGGATACCGATCAGCTAAGAATTGGACTTATAGTTAATTGCCCTAACAATTTTGGCTTTGATGTAACATTTGAGGATTTTAGCGTAAACTTTTGGGGCGTATACGAAGACTATGATAGGACGCGGTGTAACTTTGCGATCTACCGCGGAGAGGTTATGGATTTATTAAATGATATTGACGGTTTGAATCTTAACCAAAACAACTACTCGTCTGCGTCGTGGACAATATTAACTCAAGCAAAGGGAGCAGCCGCAATCCTTCTTGCTGACGCAAGCTCTTCGCAAGCGCAATTTGATGCGATGGTAAAGACTTTAACGGCGGCTGTCGAGGGGCTTGTTTCGGTATTCGCCGGAATAGACGAGGCGATAACAGCGGCGGAAGCAAGAGTTCAGGCAAATTACACTCCGGCGTCTTGGACTGCGATGCAAGCGGCGCTTACAGCGGCTAGACAGGCAAGAAACGACTCCAGCGCGACGGTGGCAGATATTGAATATGCAACAGAAGCGCTTACCTTGGCTATTCAAGCGCTTACCGCTATTAATGCTAATGGCGGTCCGCCCGATGACCCGCCTGGCGGATGTGGCGGATGCGGTAGCGGAAATATTACGACACTAATGCTTGCCGTATTAACATTGGCGGGCGGAGCAGTGATTTTTGTCAAAAAAAGAAGATAAAAAACAACAAATATTCCCATAACGCACAAGTTATGGGAATATTTGTTATTAAAGGAGGATATTAAAAAATATGAAAAAGATACTAACGGGTATTTTGATGTCAGTATTGCTTGTTTTGCCGCTTTTTAGTTTTTCAATGCAAACAATACCGTCAAGCGCGTCCGGAGGCAGGACGAATTTTATCACTTCATCGGTAGATATTGATACGTTGCTAAGACGTCCTTATGAGCAAGGGGTGCCGCTTGGGTTTAGCGATAATATTTTTGCGCTATATTCGTCCGGTTGGGGTTTTGATCAAACCTCTATATTCCGTACGGGTTTGACTCAAGGGTATAATCTGCCGGTGACATTAACGGTTGATAATGCGGTTGTCAATCCAGAAACGGCGATATACTATCCCAGCAATGTGCATTCCCGTTTTGAAAGAGATACTGCGATAGTAGCGGAAACGTACTCTAATATTGCGCCGTTCGCGGCTTTGTCGGCATCATTTACTTCACCGTGGGATAATCTTAACGAGATAAACGACGGGATAATTTCGTATGGCGATCCGAGAAGTCGTTGGACTAATTACAGTGACCCGTCCAGCACAGATGCTTGGATTGAATTTGATTTTAATACGCATTTTGGCAATGCGCAACTTATTCGCCAGATTAATGCCTATGTGTTTGCACCCGATGTTAATGTTCAAGTCCCTGCAAGTATTAGAGTAAGATATTTTGACGGCGCAAATTGGGTTGATGTATCAAATGCAGACGGGGGAGAGACTCCCGTTGTAAGAAAAAACATTATAACTTTTGACTCTGTACTAACGACTCGTCTTAGAATTTATCTAACGCCGCAAGCGGGCAGATTTGTTGGTTTGACGGAAGTTGAGATTATAGCACGCGACAATGTTCCGGTAGAAAATATTGCGAGAACCGCAGCTCTTTCGGCGTCCTTTACTTCTCAGTGGGATAATCTTAATGAGATAAACGACGGAATAATATTATATACCGGCTATCCTCGCAGTCGCTGGTCCAATTGGAACAGTCCTTTAAGGACAGTCACCGAGTGGATAGAATTTGATTTCGGAACAGACAGACCCGTACACCGCGTTAACGCATATGTGTTTGTAGAAGGTATTGCCGGTTATTCGGGGCCGGGAGTTGTACGTACTCCCCAAAGCATTTCTGTCAGATATTTTGACGGAAGTGAATGGAGAGATGTGCCTAATATGAGCGGCGGCGATTCACCGCACTGGCAAAAGAATATAATTACTTTTGACGAGGTAACCGCAGAAAGAATAAGAGTCTATGCTACGCCGCGTAGCGGTTACGCTATAAGTTTTACGGAGATAGAGGTTATAGGGCGCGACACCTCGGCACAACTTCAAAATATTATAGTTGACGGAAGAAAATTTATTACTCAGGATGATCTTGCCGCGACGGTAATAACCGTAACAAATATCGGCGATACCGCTAAGGATGTCTCTGTTTCGGCGGCTGTTCAATTTAGCGGAGGATACGCTTTTACGGATGGGATGCATGTAAGTATTGCGGGACTTGATTTTGAAGCGGAGGTCAACGGAAGAATTACGCGGACTGTTTCTCTTCCGGCGGGCGGAACGGAAGAATTTAAGGCGGCGATGGCATTTTCGCGGATATCTCACGCTAACAATGTGCAAAAAATGAACACTTTTTTTGCGGATACAGATTGGCTTGACACTCAAAGAGTATCGTTTAGTCAATGGTGGCTTGACAATATTCCTTTCTTTGATATTGACGATCCAGAAATACTTCAGATTTATTATTTCCGTTGGCTTATATACAGAAACCATATTAGATTGACCCCGGATAATAATTATATCATCTCAGAGTTTTTACCTAATGTGCCGTGGGCAGGCTTGCATAACGCTATTGCCGCGCCCGGTGCGCACCATTTTTACGAGGGACGCTGGATACGCGATCAACGATATCTCAATGACTATCAAGATTTTTGGTTTAGTCCGGGAGCCAATCCGCGGCAATACAGCTTTGCGATTGCGGACGCGTATTTGGCAAGATATTTTGTGAGCGGGGACAGGGGTAGGCTTACGGCTCATCTCGGTAATTTAGTTGATAATTATAATGCATGGATTGCTTCTAATTATGAACCGAGGTTAGGGCTGTTTTGGTCAATCGACGATCGCGACGGAATGGAGTACCAGATAAGCGGAACAGGATACAGACCGACAATTAACAGCTATATGTTCGGCGATGCTATAGCAATTTCGCGGATAGCGGCGATGATTGGCGCTACGTCAACCGAACAACTGTTTGCCCAGCGGGCGGAAACGCTTCGCAATAATGTTCATGATTTGTTATGGGATCCTGCCGACAGCTTTTTTAAAAACATAAGGAGGCACCAAAGTACTCCCTTCCGAACGAGAGAATTGATCGGGTATGTTCCGTGGTACTTTAATCTTCCGCGTGACGAAGCGCATTATGCTTCGGCTTGGGCGCAAATGCTTGATCCCGACGGTTTCTACGCGCCTTTCGGACCGACAACAGCCGAGCGCAGAGATCCTGAATTTATGGCGGAACACGGACATGATTGCTTATGGAACGGACCGTCTTGGCCGTTTGCCACAAGTCAAACCATTACGGCGGCGGCAAATCTTCTTAATAATTATACTAATCACAACAACATTATTACCGCGGCAAATCATTTTAATATGCTGAGAACATTTGCACGCAGTCATTATCGTAACGGATATCCGTGGCTTGCTGAGAATTTAGATGCCGATACGGGTGAGTGGATAGTTGATGTTCCCCGAAGTGTAAACTACAATCATTCTACGTTTGTAGACTTGGTTATAACCGGTCTTGTAGGATTGAGACCCGCCGATTGTGATGAGTTTATTGTTGTTAATCCTCTTATTCCCGATACCGTTAATTATTTTGCGCTTGAAAATGTTTTATACCGCGGGCGCAACATAACTGTTTTGTTTGACAGGGATGGTACAAGATATAATCAAGGAGTAGGATTAATAGTGTTCGTTGACGGGGAGAGGGTTGCCGAAAGTGCCAATGTCCAAAGGTTGGAGGTGTGTTTGACCGGCGATACAGGCGGACAAAACGGCAACGGCGGGAATAACGGCAATAACAACGGACAAGGTGAGAATGGTAACGGTGAGAACAACTATGTTAACGGTAACAATGAGAATAATTATCAAAACGATAACAGTGGCTGCGGGACTGTCGCGGCAGGCGGCGGAGGTGGTAGCGGACTTGCTGTAATCGGCGGACTTTTTCTAGTGGTAGTGTTAATTTTGACAACGAAAAACAAGCCGCAATCAATCTAACTCAACGCAATCAATGAACACTAAGAGTACGCGAAAAGAAAATATAAACAATAAAGGTTGCGGAGCTGTAAGTATTGACAAGCTTTTAGAGCGGCCGTATCAAAAGGGCGTGCCGGTCGGGTCGAGTGACAGACTGTTTTCTTTGTATGCGTCTGGATGGGGGTTTGATGAAGAGTGTGTTTTTGAAGCCGGCAAAGGCAAGGGTTATAAAATGGGGGTGGTTTTTACGGCGGACGCGCGGATTGTAGCGCCAAGCCGTGCCGTATACCGCCCGTCGGCTGTACACAGCGAAGGGTTTTCCGAAGGGCTGAAAATAAATGGATACAAGTATATTACACTCAATAATGTAGCGGCGGTTGCTGTTTCGGTGACAAATACCTGCACCGTGACCAAGATTGTTAAATTTGAAATTAGTTCGCCTGAATATGACGGTATAAGTATCGCTGTTAATAACATGTCGGTAGAATTAACAGCAGGGAAAACAGCAACTTTTAAGGCGGGCATGACGTTTGCATCAAATCGCAAAAAGCTTGACGAATTTTTTGCAGACGAAAACTTTCTTGCCACTCAACAACGGGAGTTTATAGGATGGTTTGAGCGGAATATTCCGCAGTTTGAATGCAGTGATACTAATCTTACACGGATATATTATTTTCGGTGGTTAGTTTTTCGTAATCATATCCGTCTTACTCCCGACGGTTATATTATAACCGAATTTTTACCGACGGTTCCTTGGGCGGGTAAATTTAACTCCATATCTTGTTCCGCCGCTCATCATATTTATGAAGGGCGTTGGATTAAAACAGCCGAATATATTAACGATTATCAAAAATTTTGGACGAGCGGTAATTCCGACCCGCGTTCCTATAGCTTTGCAATGGCTGACGCTTATTACGCGCGCTACACGGTTAGCGGAGATAAAGATTTTTTGTGCCGCCTTTTGCCCGATTTGATTAAAAATTATCAAGCATGGGAGTCTTCAAATTATGACGCGGCTAAGGGTTTGTTTTGGCAGCTTGCGGACAGGGACGGAATGGAATACGGAATAGGCGGCGACGGATATCGCCCCACAATTAATAGCTATATGTATGGAGATGCTGTCGCAATACAAAAGATTGCCGGACTTGCCGGCAAATGCGTTATCGTCAAAGAATACGGATGTAAGGCGGAGAAATTAAGGAATAACTGTATTGATAAGCTATGGAATCGAAAAGACGGTTTTTTTGAAGTGTTGCCCGTCAAATTCAAAAAAGAAAATCTGCCTGATTGGCAGGAGTTTGCGCCGGATGAGACGGTCGGAGTAAGGGAACTAATAGGATATATTCCGTGGTGTTTTAATTTGCCGCCCGATAACGCTGGATTATCACAGGCGTTTAGTCATCTTCTTGACAGCGGTGGGTTTTACGCGCCGTATGGACCGTGTACTGCTGAAAGAAGACAGCCGTTATTTATGCGTACGAATGACCACGACTGTCTTTGGAACGGTCCGTCGTGGCCGTACGCTACCTGCCAAACCGCCGTTGCTGCGGCAAATTTGCTCAATAATTATAATCAAAAATATTTTAGCAAAAAAGATTACTTTAATTTAATCAAGACATATGCCGATTCTCATTTTAAGGACGGGCATTCTTGGATTGCCGAAAATCTTGATCCCGACACGGGTAAATGGATTGCCGATTTTGAGCGGAGTCCTAACTACAACCACTCCTCATTCGCAGACCTTATCATTACAGGGATTGCGGGACTCAGACCCGACGATAACGACTGCGAAGTTGTTGTCAATCCGCTTTTTGAGCCGGACAATTTGGATTATTTTGCCGTGAGGAATATATTGTATCGCGGACATAATATGGATATTGTTTACAATAAAGACGAGGGATTAAAAGTATACGTGGACGGTAAAATTAACGCATTAAGTCCTGTTGCCCAAAAGATTATCGTACCCCTCAAGACAAATCAAAAAAATATACAGCGAACAAAAGCCGTTGCGCCTCAATTTTCCGACAGATACAAAGCGGATTTGACGTATGCTCCCTGCGAATGGGAAAAATTCGGAAATGCCCCTGTAATCGGAAATTGGCAAACGGGAACTTGTTTTGACCCGTATATCATTAAGGCGCATGACGGTTACAGGATGTATTTTTCGTGGCGAACGACCGACAGTCTAGCGGTTTGTTTGAGTCAGGACGGGATTAAATTTGATTCGCCGCGTGTCATTTTGAGTCCGTTGCCCGATTCCGCGTATCAAAAAAAGGTCAACCGTAATTGCGTCGTCAAAAAAGACGGTAAATTTTACATGTGGTACACGGGTCAAAATGAGACTCTTAACAGCCGCATATTTTTTGCCGAGAGTACGGACGGATACAACTGGAAGAGATACGGCAAGCTGCCCGTGCTTGAGCCGGAACCGGATAAATATATATGGGATAAAGATTCAGTAATGAATCCGTGTGTGCTGTGGAATGAGGAAAAAGGATTTTTTGAGATGTGGTACTCGGCTGGTGAAAATTACGAACCTGACGTAATAGCTTATGCGCAAAGCTACGACGGAATCAAATGGATAAAGCATTCATGTCCGGTATTTACGCCGGACAACCGTAATTACTATGAGCAGGCAAAAATCGGCGGCTGTCAAATTATTAAACAAGACGGATGGTATTGCATTTTTTATATCGGATACGAGAATGTCGATACGGCAAGGATTTGTACAGCCCGTTCCCGCGACGGTATTTCAGGTTGGCAAAAATATAGCGGCAACCCTATAGTCAGTCCGTCTCAATGCGGGTGGGACGCGAGTGCCGTCTATAAACCTGCGGTAATATACATGGACAAAACCGATAAGTGGCATTTATATTACAACGGACGAAGATATCATGATTATGAGCTTATCGGACTTGTTATTCGTGAGGGAAAGAATCTTTGGAAATAACGACCGGATTTAGATTTCCGTCAATAATATTTTGTCCAAACCAAACTTGACAAGACGGTATTCGGGAGTAAAGTCAGGGGCGGCGCCGTCTTTCCATGTCCCTCTAAAATTGAAGTGGTAGGGATTGACGCCGAAAGGGTCAAGTTCATGTATAAAATGATGCGGTCCGAGCATATTACGCATAGAAGCGGTAAGGGTGATTTCTATTTTGTTTTTACCCTTTTTGACTGCGTCTGAAAGGCAGAGGGATTCCGACATCATCATAACCCCGGCATCTTTACCGTTAACCTTTACCGCAGCGGTCATGTAGCGTCCCGACAACTGTAGCCTAACATTAGGACTATCAATACTAACTTCGCCCGCAAAGGATATTTTTCCTCCGAAGTTGGGATATCCGTTGAGTTGTAAATTGTCTGCGCTGACCGCCGCGGCTGATTTGGTTATGACCCTGTCATTACTAACGGCAAAGCCGCCCTGTATATATATACTCTCTATCTCAGTGTCTACGACCGCGCAGTTTTTAAGCGACTCCATAACGTCGGGGTCATATAGTACGTTTTTTACGGCAGGTTTTTGAAAATACTTTATACAAGTGGTAAGGCTGTTAGGTCCTTTTTTAATATGCGGCGAAATATCACATTCGCAAAAATAAGTATCCCATCCGCTTTGCTCAAAATGTATATCATTACCGTTTAACCGCGCGGATATATATGACATTTGCTCGGCTAGGATTTTAGAAGAGGAAGGTATATCTTTGACTTCAAAATCGTATTTGAGCCACAGTTTGCCGTTATAACTCTCTTTTATAAGCCGTTCATTGACACTGTGGATATATTCGGGTGTTTCAAAGTTAATGCCGTCTTTGCTTATACTCACAAAATCAATCGTAAGATTGTTATCGGTTGCCGATATCATGCGGAAAGTATCGGTTATATCCTCAAAGTTTTCCTCTTTGATATCGGAGAGGGCTAACGTACACATATCGTCCGCAAGTAAAATAACCGATTCCATGGGAGGTATGGTAACCGCACCGTTCCCGTCCGTTAAAGAAAGACTAATCAAATCTAAAATTTTGTACCCGCAAGAGGGGATAATTGCTGCGGACTTATCCGCCGAAGAATTAAAGACATACATAAATTCGCCGATAGCCCCTTTTCGGTGAGAGACAATAAGCGGCTGGGTTTTTTCTATATTGCCCGCAAACAGTCCTCCGACATCCTCAAATTTTATCTTTGGACTAAGATTAACACTGTTCGGCACACCGTCCGCTTTTTTTGGAGCTTCCCCAAAAAAACATAAGTCTCCGCCCGCCGCTTCAAAGTCATGTAGCAGTTGCAAAGTAGATTCTCGGATATTTTCCATCGCCGGCAAAATTACGCGGGTATAGCGGCACTCTCCCACTACAAGTTCCTTGCCGTCTAATCGGGCATTTTTCGTCATAATCCGCTCGTCTCCGTAATGGAACTGTACCCCGCGCGCCGTCAGCATTTCTGTCAGCGCGGAAAAATCATCCTCTAATTGCTGGATGCTTTTATAATCGGCAAAACGCTGATAGGTCAAATATGCCGAGCTTATAGGGTGAATAACTAAGGTGTCGGCACATTCACATGTATTGCAAAACATATATGACAACCGCTTAAAGTAATCATTAAACGGCTTGGAGTCTTTAATCCATGTATTGTGGCGGGTAAAGGACGGCGGATAATCAGACTTAGCGTGTCCTTTGAGACTATAAGAACAAAGGTGCTGGCAAATCGTATTTACGCCGCCTGCATATTGAAATTCGGCAATACGTCTTAGCTCTCTCGGAGTAGCGTCCCAGCCGCTGCAACCGAAAGTCTCGGTAACAACCTGCTTTTTGCCCAATTGCTGTGCCGCACTGCCTGCTTGTTTGGGACCGATTAAATTGCCGATATTACGTCCTAACCAATCAATCCCCGGAATATGTTGATATTCATAGCTCGGCATAACCCCCGCACAGCACCACATTTGACCGTGCAAACTGTTTTCCTCAACAGAATGCCCTGTAAAAAGGCAACCATGACTCTCGCACCAATCATATATACGCTTATAAAAGTTATCGGTATAAAGACTGCCTAAGAGAGAGTAGTATTTGTAACGAAAAATTTTAGCCTCTTCTCCCTCTTCAAAGAGGTGTTTTAGGGAGGGTAAAATATCCTCGCCGCCGTATGCCTTAGCGTACTCCTTGGGCAGTATGCGCGAGTACGGAACGCCCCAGCGGTAATACTGGGGCTCGTCTGTGAAAAAACCTGCAAGTTCTTTACCAAAGCTTTTCCTAAATCGTTTATAATATTCTTCGTGCGTAGCCTCAATAAATTGTGATACCACATCGGGATTGAGTATGTCCGCAAATGAGCGGCTGGATTTGACGGTTACCTTGCCGTTAGCGTATTCAAGATAACGGACAAGATTATCTTCATTGTCAAGAAGTTTTCCTTCCGCAAATCCGCTCGGCCAGCCGTTCTCGTCATAAATCCACGCTTTCATATTAAGCCGCCGCGCCTCATCAAGGCATGCGGACACACAATCAAACCATTTTTCGCCCAAATATTTAGTCTTTAATCCGGTGCGCGCATGCATAAAAAAAGCGTCTATACCTAACTCTTTAAATTCGCTCATTTGGCGGATAAGTTCGGGAATTTCTAACTCGTTATTCCAGCTCCAAAAAGGAATACTTGAGTATTTGCCAAGGTCGCCCGTAAGCGCGGCTATTATATTTTTTTCATTTTTCATTTTATTTTAGTTCCTTTGCTTAAGCGTTTCCGTTGCGTCTAAAGTTTTGACCGAGTTGCCTAAGACGAGGGTGTGGGCAACAAAGACAGATGTGCCCGTCATCTCATTGCATATTTTTTTGTGCAAAAGATTAACGGCAAGATCTCCTATTTGGGATTCATTTTGTTTTATATGCGTTATTTTTTTATGAGATATGCCGCTTGGGTCATCAAAACATACTAACGAATAATGCTCGGGAATGCTTTTCCCCATTCTTGTTACGGCTTCAAGCACAAGGGATGTGACCAGATTTTCTGATGCTATAATAGCGGTGATATGAGAGTTTTCTGTCAGGTAGTTTGTAATTCTGTCAATGTTTTTTTCACGCGCGTTAAGGTCGTCGGGAGTCTCGATAGTTGTTAATATATTTGATTCAAAAACAGACTTTGACGACTTAAAATACATCGACTTAAAGCCGTTAAGACGGGCTTCGATAGAACTTGTGTTTTTTGAGTAATAGCAAATAAAACCTATATGATTATGCCCGTGTACAAAAAGATGATTTACTAAATCTTCGGTAGCGAGCGAATTGTTTGTACTAATTGACGCTATAGGAAAACCTTTGAATCTTCTGTCGATTAAAAGAAGCGGAAACTTATTAAGTTGAAGCCGAATCAGCTTGTCGCTGTAATAGTCTCCCTGCAAAGGCTGTACAATCAATCCCTTTGCGCCTAATGAGGTCAAATCGTTAATATGCTTGGACTCTAATTCTCTGCATGCCATAGAATTTTTGAGTATTATAGAGTAGTCAAGTTCCTGAGCCGTTTTTTCAATTGACAGCAAAGTTTCCAGTCCGAAACTGGGACTGATATTGCATAAAATAACGCCGATTAGATTGGCATCCGCAGATTTTTTGCCGGGCGGGGAGTATGTCACGTATGTTCCGCGTCCCGGACTTCGGCTTATATAGCCTTCGTTAGAAAGCAGACGCATGGACTTTTGTACGGTCACTCTGCTGGTAAAAAATTGTTCGGCAAGTTCTTTTTCGGTAGGAAGAATATCGCCGTTTTTGTACTGCTCGTCCAAAATCCACCCTTTGATTTTTTTATATAATTCCAAATATATTGATTCAGCCATGTCCTTAATTGTAGCATGTTAATAATGGTTTTGTCAAGCAAATGTAAAGCAAATGTAAACAATATAAATAGTTTGTCATATATGTATAAGAACTATTGCAAATAGTACAAATGTATGGTATAATGTAAATCTCATTATAGATGGGAGTGTATTGTAGTATAAAAAATTCAGTCTTACGAGGGTAAGAACGGCAATCATGCGTATAATAGATTCGCGGGGTGTTGATACACAGACGCGGCTATTTGCATGATGACAACTCTAAAATAAAAAAGGAGATTAAAAAAATGACCAAACAAAAAAGTTTAAAACATTTTCTGGCAATTTTGCTAACGTTGGTATTAGCCTTTTCGCTCGCGTTGTCATCGGTGTCATTTACCGCCTTTGCGGATCCTAACGGTAACGATGGTGAAAACCGTAGCGGGGGGGGGGCGACGCACGCCAGAAGTCTCGGGTATGTCCGTATGGGGCAAAACACGCCTACAGAGGCTTTGCCGGGAGATACACACAACAGATTATATGATCCGGATTATTTTATGTGGCTGCCGTATCCGACCACCAATGTAGACTGGGAGGATTCTTTTGGTTTTGGACGTGAGCCGTCTACCGATAGGGTGTATGCCTATTCTGATGTGGGTACCCACAATCCTAATTTTGGCGTTGAGATTGATAGTGGAGTATGGTGTTTTCGTATCCGTATGATGGATGGATCGAGAGGTGCGTTTACCAGTGAGACCGGAGCCAATCTTAACAGGATGCGTGGTGACGGGCAGAGCTGGGACGGCATGACAAACGCTGAAAGACTACTTGAAGCCAGAGAAAATCCGGATGTGATTTTTGATCACGGTCTTGTAATGCAAGCATATGGTATCGCGGTATTTAATCTGCTTGATTCTAGAGTCAATCCGAGAGGAAACGAGAGTAATGTTTGGCGTACTTTTACGGCTAATATCGGTGTGGTGCTTACCGCTTTTTCTCATAGATATGTGGGCGGAGTTCAATTTGAAGTGCGTATAGACGGCGCGACTGTGTTTGATTCGGGCAGAGTAGATTGGCGTTATGGTAATATTCCTATTGAAGTACCGATTCACCCGGGAGCGGAAATCCTTGAGCTTGTGGTTCATAGAAATTCAGCCCACTATTCCGCGGAAGGCGGACAGCAAAGAGGGGTTTTGCTCGGCAGAAGAGAAAACGGCAGTTTGGCGGCATGGGCTGATGCAAAAATCAATTTTTGGGACGGCGCGCCTCCGGCGAGTGATTTTGTACTCACCGAGGAATGGAATGTCACCCGTCACCGTCCCGAATATCTTGATATTACCGAAGATACCGTTACAATGACCGGCTTTGCAGATCCGTTGTTTGCCCACACCAGACAATTCCAAAATCTTGTTTGGATGGAGGCTCCGTATGACAGCTTTTCCGCAACGGTAAGAGTTAGCGGCGGTCTTAATCATGAAAATTCAGTTATAGCGTTAGGCGCTTACAGGCAACAACATACTCTTTATAGATGGAGAGACCATCATCACGGATTCCGTTCATATGAGTTTGATACGGGCGAGAGTTTGCAGCATAATGAAAACGAACTTGCGCTTGCTATGAGACGTTACTCAAGCTATGCAAATTCGAATGCGGCTAACGGAGGAGTGAGCAATAATACTTTTCAGGGGCGCCATCTTACCGGAAATCACGACGGAAGATCTGAAACTATTACGCGTATCGGCGGCGGTCCGGACGGCGGTCGTGCCACCGGCGGAGGGTCAGCGGCGGCTAATGCCGCGGCTCATGCGCTTAGATACGCTGATGTTAACCATAACCAGGACGCTTGGTTAAGACTCGACAGAATATTTAATCCTAACTATCATACGAGAATGATGGGGTGGCAGGTCAATCGAGCAATTCATCATCCCGACTATAATATTTTTAATATGTATTTTAGTTATGCTGACGAGCCCGGACCTAATGATTGGACGCGTATTAATAATTCTCCGTTAGTTATACCCGGGCTTGGCAACCGCCATCACATGTATTACAGAACCGGCGGCGGGGAGGATGGTGGTTATCATCATCACCGTCATATCAACGGCAGAAGCAGAAACAATATCCGCATCGGACTGTTCTTTATTCAAGGTGAGGGCTGGCGTGACGACACCAATGCAAGAACGGCGACATTCAGTGATTTTAGTATAGCGCCGCTAACTTATACGCCAGGTGAAAAAATCTGGGATTTGGGCGACCCGATCATGGGATATATGAGATATATTCCCGGCGCTCCTATATACGGTTATATGGTGGATGATAACGGAACATGGGTGCCGGCAGAAGCAAGTGACCCGGGTGCCGTTTATATGCAGACAGGTGAATATGAACCCGGAACATGGGTGCCGGCGGAGGAAGGCGAGGACGACAGTATTGAGGGCGTTTACTATAGAGAGACGGGAGAGTTTTTACCCGGAGGTTATCGACAACGCCCCCATATAGGCTCCCGTGACCCGGAGGAACTTGGATATTATTACGTGCGCGAGCCGGGAACAGTAGAAAGAGGTATATTTTCAGCAGTGCCTTTTGCTTTTGACAGAAGTGAACTTAGCGCACTTTACGAAGAGTTGCACCGTGTTCGTTCGTCTTATCTGCCCTCATCTTTGCTTCAAATGGAAGAAGCTTTAGCCGGACTTAATGTTGCTCAATTGAGTAGCATGATGGCTTTGACTCCTGCTACCGTTACAATGCGAGACAATTTTATAGAGCCGAGTATATGGATATACGGATGGCGTTATAATTCCCACGGTCGTCCGCGTTATCATTATAATACTGTAAATCATTATAATCAAGTTTCGCTCAGAATACCGACAACGGTAGTTGCTTTCACGCAAGAAGATATTGACGGCGCGGCAGCTATTATTAAAGCCGCTTTGGGCGAGGGAACACGAGTCCCGGATATTGGGCTTTTGCCTTTAATTACCGCCGCGCAACTTCGTGTGGAGCGCAATTACACAATGGCGACATGGAATTCTCTTGTAGGAGCGCTCGCAGGCGCAGTTACTCTTGTTAACCGTACCAATCCGATAGCCTCCGGAGCAGAGCTTACCACGGCTTACAATGCTTTAAGAGCGGCATATGACGGACTTGTTGAAATAACCTTGGCTGTGCGTATAGCAGAAATTGAGAGCCTGATTGCATCAAGACAGAATTATTATACGCCTAACTCTTGGAATGAACTACAATTAGAGCTTACTGCGGCTAACTCGCTTTTGGGTGCGGACGACGAGGCTTTGTACGCTGAGATGATTGAAAGGCTTAATGTCGCATTCGACGCTCTTCTTTTAAGAGCCAACCTAACGACTCTTAATGCGGAAATTTCGGCAGTTGAAGATAATTATAACGCGACAGATTGGACTACTCACTCATGGGGTCTTTTGCAAAGCGCAATTACAACGGCTCGAACAGCATCTCTTAATCTTAACGCAACGCAAGCTTCTATAGACGCGCAAGCCGGACTTGTAAGAGCGGCAAGAAACAATTTGGTCGCAAGAGCCGACATTACTGCATTAGAAGCGCTTATCGAATACGCGAAAGGGTTGATACCGGCAGACTTTACTCCGGAGACATGGCAAGACATTCCCGACCTTATTGAAATGGCAGAAATGGTTGCCGGCAACTATGCCGATGTTTCTCAAATAGAAGTTGACGATATATATGAAATGCTTAATGACGCGGTTGAAGATTTAGTTGTGGTGGCGGGACGTATTAGCAAAGCTGATCTTAATGCTTTGATAGCTAGGGCAGGGACTTATAACGAATCTAGATTTACCGAGGCCTCATGGACAGCGATGCAAGCCGCTTTATACGAAGCTCAAGCCGTTAGTGAAAATCCTAACGCAAGAAGGTCTCAAGTAGCCGCGGCGGAAACCGGATTGCAGGGCGCGTTAAATTCGCTTGTCGAAGTTGAAACCGGCGGATGCGGCGGATGCGGCAACGGTTCTGTCGCGGTAGCCGGCTTGTTTGCTCTTGTAGCTTTTGCCGGAGCGTTCCTCTTTGTTAAGAGAAGGAAGTAATTACTGTTTATTAATTGTTAGCTAATTCCAAAGGAGCTGCCATATATTGACAGCTCCTTTGGGAGCTAATAGCATTTTTTATCAAGGAGCGGCAGTTTACAGCATATTATGTTAATAGCGGCATCAAAAATTATGAGGTCGGAATACCCAAGACCCGAACTTACACGCGACAAGTGGATGACTCTTAACGGAGAGTGGGATTTTGCTTTTGATTTCGGACGTACGGGCCGTGAGAGAGAGTTTGTAAAAAACGGGAAATATGACAAAAAAATAAACGTTCCCTTTTGCCCCGAGAGTAAACTGTCAGGAATAGAATACAAAGATTTTATTAACGCGTGCTGGTATAAGCGTACATTCAAATTGCCTGCCGATTGGGACGAGCGTACTATTTTGCACTTTGAGGCTGTATATTACTTTTGCGAAGTATATATCAACGGCAACCTTACCGGCTCTCACAAGGGCGGATATACCCCGTTTTTCTTTGATATTACCGAGCTTTTGACAAAAGGTGTCAATACAATTACGGTATATGCGGAAGGAGACGCCCGCGACAAAGCGCAGCCGTCGGGCAAGCAATCCGACAGATATAATTCGCACGGATGTATGTATACCCGCTCTACCGGTATTTGGCAGACAGTTTGGCTTGAGGGCGTAAGTAAGGATTACCTTAAGTCCGTCAAAATAGATACGGATACAAAAAATAAAATTGTTACGGCGCAAATAGCCTTCGGAAGGGAAAAAGGCAAATTGACGCGCCCTAAGAAAGTGATTCTTACGGCGTTTTACGGCAAAAAAGAAGTAGGCAAAACGGAATTAGAGACAGATCTGGACACTTTGACAGCTCAAATTAAGTTAAGCGAATTACATTTATGGAATGTCGGAGATCCTAAATTATATGATCTTGTAATCGAGACGCAAAGTCAATCGGGCAAAAAAGCCGTTGACAAGATTAAGACCTACTTTGGAATGAGAGAGATAAGGTATGACGGGGATTGTTTGGTCATTAACGGTAAAAAAGTTTTTCAAAGATTAGTGCTTGATCAAGGGTACTACCCGGACGGCATTTATACCGCGCCTGATGAAAAGGACTTAAAAAAAGACATAGAGTTATCGCTTGCGCTGGGCTTTAACGGGGCTAGGCTTCATGAAAGGGTTTTTGAAAGGCGGTTTCTCTATAATGCCGACATAATGGGATACATTGTATGGGGCGAATATCCTAATTGGGGATTTGACTATACTACAGACGCTTCCGTTGCTATTTATTTAGCCGAATGGATGGAGTCTGTGGAAAGGGATTATAACCATCCGGCGCTTATCGGCTGGTGTCCGATGAATGAAAACTGGAATGTCAACGAGCGCCGTCAGAATGATGAGCTTTTAAGGACTCTATATTATGAGACAAAGAGATTTGATAAGACCAGGCCTGTGATTGACGTAAGTTGGAATTTTCATGTTATAACCGATATATTTGATACGCATGAATATGTTCAGGATCTTGCGGAGTTTGAAAAAATGTTCGGCAAATTTGAAGACGGGAAGGTGTTTGACAAGTTTAATCAAAAATATGACGGACAACCGTACTTTGTAAGCGAATACGGGGGCATTAAATGGCCGCCAAATGTGGAAGGATGGGGTTATGGCGACGCGCCTAAGACACTTGAAGAATTTGTAACCCGTTACGAAAAAATGAACCAAATCCTATTTAATAATCCCAAAGTTTGTGCAGTGTGTTATACGCAGTTATACGATGTAGAGCAAGAGCAAAACGGGTTGTACTATTATGACCGCAGTCCTAAGTTTGACACAAAAACAATGGAAAGACTAAAAAAATCAATGCTCGCTCCTGCGAAAATTGAAAGCATATAAGTATAAACAACAAGGAAATCAGGAATGAAATTCAAGCATACCAAAAAACTTATTGATACGATACTGGAAAAGTATTGGGACGCGGACGAGGAGTTCTTGCTCGAACATTATCCTCCGTCTAAGCCGGATACGGTTAAGTATTCTTTCTTGTGGGGCTACGGTGCTTTTGTAACTATGCTCGGCACTTACGCTCAAAAATCCGGCGATAAAGAGGCCAAAGCTTTTTTAGAAAAGGCAATGGATAAGATGGAGCTTTATAGAACGGACAGAGAGGGTTTTTATTATTACGATTCGCATCCAAAGGTATACGGAGGAGCCGAGCCGTATTATGATGACAACGCATGGTGTATTTTGGCTCTTTTGACGGCGTATGAGTTGTTCGGCGATGTTAAATATCTAAATTATGCCAAAGCTGCGACAGAATATTTGTTTTACGGCTGGAATGACAAAATAGGCGGAATTTATTGGCGCGAGTATAACTGCAATTCATCTAATACCTGTAGCAGTATGCCGTCGGCGGTATGTTGTTTGCTCTTATACAAAATAACCAAGGATAAAAAATATCTTGATTACGCTGTTAAGGTTTATGATTGGACAGTTAAGCATTTAAGAGATACGGACGGAGTATATTTTGACAACATTAACAATGACGGAGTAATCGGCAAGGACAAATATACCTATAATACAGGGACGCCTATTTGGGCAGGTGCGCTGCTGTATGACATAACTAAAGATAAAAAATATCTAAACGACGCTGTTTTATCGGCAAAGGGCGGAATCAAATATTTCTTTGAGGGAGATTATAACCGGTCGATACCGTGGTTTAATGTCTACTTGATTCAAGGCGTTTTGGAGCTGGCAAAGCATGCCGATATGAAACATGAATTAAAGGTTCTTAACAAAACGGTTGATTACGCGATAAAGCATGCGGCAGGTAAAGACGGACTCTATAATAAAGATTGGAAAGGCAAAGCAAAACTTGATGAATATCTTATAAATTTAGACCAGTTAGGAACGGGCGAGTGTTTGGCGCTCTTGGAGAAATAAACACAGCCGAAACCTAATTCGGTATAAAGAAAATATTTTAAGTGAGGTGTTACAATGAAAAAACATTTAAGAAAAATTATTTGTATGTTAGCGTGTATTCCAATGATGTTCGGAGTGCTGGCGATTAGCGCGTGCAACATTCTTTTTCCGCCGGACAGATATAGCGAATATATCAATATATGGGCGGGAGCGTTTTGGGGAGGAGAAAACGAAAACCTTCTTAATGAATTTCTTAATGAATGGAATGCGCAGGTTGAAGAATGGAATGATTCTGTTGAATACCCGAATACTAATTTCAAAAGACGGGCGAGAGTAGAGATTATGCAAGATTTAAGCAATGTGCTTAGAGCCGCAGCGATAACTCATCAAATGCCGGATTTGGTATTGTGGGACAGATGGGAGACTGTGCGTTATGCCGAGCAACGTCTTTTTCTCTCATTGGACGACAAGCTTGATGCAGCGGGCTTTGCCAGAGAGGATTTTTTACATGAGCCGTTAAGCGAATTTATGTTCAGAGATAATATATACGGTCTCCCGCTAGACTTAGACACATGGGGGTTATTTGTTAACCGGTGTCGTTATCTCGACTGGGCGGAGAGCGTAGAAAGAGGCGAATTTACAGTAAGCCATCATATGCGTAACAGATACTTTATGCCCAGGCAAGAAATTCCCAATAACAGCGAAGCTGCTATGAATGATTGGTTGCGCGGCTGGTTAATTAACAATCCTAACGGAGAGGCACGTACAGTCGGATACGCGGACAGCAGATTTAATTACCCGTCCACATGGAATCAATTTCATATAGCGGCATACGGGTATACCGAGTGGTCGGGAGGCGCGCGCGGACAAGGGGTTATAACGCGTGCGGGTATGGGTACGGCAGGCGACTTTACATCATGGTTTTCTGCGGCGGGCGGC
>Ga0123355_10001473_pt1 | contig 32752 bp, 37 predicted proteins | sample TergutEmb28metaG_3_FD_89872 | JGI IMG/M metagenome (GOLD analysis project Ga0123355, IMG submission 89872) | Embiratermes neotenicus P1 segment gut microbial communities from Petit-Saut dam, French Guiana - Emb289 P1 | ecosystem: Host-associated > Arthropoda: Insects > Digestive system > Gut ...
GTTTACAAAACCAGTAAACTGAGAGAATAAGTAAGCAGTATGATTTGATGGGTGGGGGCGGGGGGGCTGGGGTCGGGGGGGTGGGGAGGGTTAAAATAGATGATGGACATATTGTTTTAACAAGTTGAGAGAGGATTTTTTACACATGAACATGAAAAAACTACTTGCTACGCTACTGGCAGTTGTGATGCTGGCGGCTGGCGCGGTTGCTGCAATCAGCAGCGTGGCGGCACCCGTTGCTGCACAAGACGACTACTCATTCTTTCCCGATTGCGATTTTTGTTTGGACGAAAACTGCGAATACTATAAATCACATCTTGAGTTTATCTTTGCTTACTACCCTGGTTATTTGGGAGCTAATTTAGCGGCGCTAACCCAAATTCCGCAGATGTTTAATAGTGCTGCTGCAATGATGTCCTTTAATCTTGCTTTGAATGAATTGAGTGACCCTTATACGACGCTTACGCTGGAAATGCTAAGGGCTCTTGATGCGCTTGCGAATGAGTATATGCCGCCAGAAATGATTGCTTTTAGTGTTGAGTATTACCGAATAATATTTCTTTTTCAGCTCTATGAAGAGGGATACACATTGCCTTGGATGGAATTTGAGACGACGCTTGAACCTGCCTTTTTCCAAATGATGTCTGGTTATCAGGAGGAAGCGATGGCTGCCGTCGTCCAGATGAATGAGACATGGGTGGAACTGTTGGAAGCCCAAGGCGCTGATGTGCCCAACTGGCTGCGCAGCAACCCAGCTGCACCAGTTTGCCCCGAAGACCCCAATGCAGACGAATGCCTGTGTGATGTTGTAACCACGACTGTGCCTGCTGAAACAACCACCGTGAATGGTGACACCACAACCGTGGCAGGCGAAACCACGACCTTGGCTGAAACAACAACAACTGTTGCTACTACAGAGGCTACGACCACCACAACAGCAACAACAGAGGCTACAACGACAACGACCGCAACAACTGAAACCACGACGACGGTAGCAGAAATCACAACCACAACCACAACCCAAGCCACCACGACTACGCCTTCTGAAGGCAACAGAACAGCCGACGTGCTGGGCATCATCGGCATCATCGTGTTAGTGCTGATTAATATCTTTGCCATCTTTGGCTTTGTGCGCATTTTGATTAACCTGTAACGCTAATTATCACAAAACCACCCTCACAAAATTAAACAACAGGCGGCTCGGTTGGGCGGCCTGTTTTTCGTTGTTTTGCACAAAGTTGAAGAAGTTGTCGAAAAGTGCTTGACAAAACACATGAGCAAGGGTATCATAGTAATATCCAAAATTTAGGAGGAAAATTTCTTGACTAGGAAACTATTGGCAATTGTTTTGGCGCTAGGATTGGTCATTGGTGCGTTTGCGGTAATCGGCAGTTCGTGGGCACAGGGCGATGAATTTATTGCTGAAGTGCATCGATTGGTGAATGAGGAGCGCGCGAAAGAAGGGTTGCTCCCGCTTGCGCTGCACCCGAACCTTGGCTTGATTGCACAGCTTCGTGCAGTGGAACTTGAGGAGCATTATTCGCACAGCCGCCCCGACGGCTCAAATTGGAGGACACATTTTGATGATATCCCCGTGACGGGCCAAAATGCCTCGGGAGAAAACATCGCTCGCGGGCAAACAACGCCTGCCGCGGTCATGAATTCTTGGATGAATTCGGAGGGACATCGCAACAACATTATGAACCCAATCTACACGCATCTAAGTGTTGGTGCGCATGTGGATGCGCAGGGACGAATCAATTGGGTGCAGTTGTTTGTGCGCATTCCCAATGTGCTGGATGTGTGTGTGAATGATCCGGGCGCAAGTGTTTGCGATTGTCCGCCTGAGGAGACCACGACAACCGAAGCCACCACGACGGAAGCGACGACAACTGCAGCTGAAACCACGACCATGATAGAGACTACAACGGTAGCCACTACCACAGAAGAAACAACAACAACGACAGTGCCGACGACTACCACAACAGAAGCTACGACCACGGCTGCGCCGACTACCACGACAACAACGGTAGCCACTACCACAACAGAAGAAAGCACAACAACGACAGCACCGACTACAACAGTAACGACAACAGAGGCGACGACTACAACAACAACTGAAACCACGACGACTGTAGCCGAAACAACGACCACCGCAACCACGCCTTGCGAAGGCAACAAAACGGTCAATGTGCTGAGCATCATCGGCATCATCGTGTTAGTGCTGATTAATATCTTTGCCATCTTTGGCTTTGTGCGCATTTTGATTAACATCTAGCGTTAGCCATAACAAAAACCACCCTCGCTTGGGGGTGGTTTTCGCATAGCCACGCCAAAACCGCTCCATACTATGGGTATATCATAGTTGAGGAGCTGGCCATGACTTTTAATAATAAGCAAACCAAGTTGCACGCAAAACAACTCACACAGGGGCACCGCGGCACGGGTTTTGTGCTGCTAGCCGTGAGCTTCATCGTTGCGGCAGCGGCGGGTTTGTTGCCTTTTTTGCATGATTTCACTGCCGCACAAGCCGTGGCTGTGTTGCCCTACCCACACAATGACTTCACGCCGTGGGCAGCGCAAGGCATACAAGTTGGCATTGCGCTGCTGCTGGTGGCGCTGACGGCATTGCTGGTTGCGCCGCTGCGCGTGGGTCGCGAGGCGTGGTATTTCGGCGGCGCGGATGCCCGCAAACGTACCCGCAAGCGTGTGATGTTTTGGCTTCAACCGCGCTGGGCATTGAAGGCCGCGTGGTTTGTGATTAGCCTGCGTGTGCGAAAACTGCTGTGGGCGGTGCTGTTTTTCGTCCCCGGGGGATTTCTGTTGGGCGGCACACTGTGGCAAGCGCAGCAAAGCAATCTGGATGTTGCGTTGTTTGTTGCGGCTGCGGCTGGCGGGGCGATTTTGCTGCTGGTTGGCGCGGGGTTTTACGCCGCCACCGTGCAGCGATATGCGCTGGTGTTGCCCATTTTGGCAAAGCAGCCGCGCTGCAAGCTGCGCAACGCCGTGCAATTGAGTTGTGCGCGCACCAATGACAACTGTGCTGCGTTGCTGCGTTATAAACTTAGCTTTTTGCCTTGGTATGCGCTGTGCGCGCTGGTGGTGCCGCTGCCGTTTGTGCTGCCCTATCTTGCGCAGGCGCGGGCATGTCGTCATGCGGAGCTACTGCGTGGCGGTGTGTGAATTTTCTGTTGACATTTCACGGATATTATGGTATAATGCGAGGGATTGGAAAACAAAGAAAGGAGAATGAAACCATGGGTATTTTCTTTGGTGTTGTCAGCATCGTGTTTGGCGGAATTTTGTCTGTTGTCACGCTTGTGCCCTTCATCCGCATTTTCATCTAATGTGAGCAACCCGCAATTTTCATTCCTCAGAAAGGAGAAAACATCAATGGATAATTGGTTGGCCTTTGCTGGCTTTTTTAGTGGTTTGGCACTGATTGCGTTTGGCGTGTTTTCTATTATCTTTTTATAATTAAGTGCATACACATCACATAAAAACAAAACCACTCCGTTTTGCGGGGTGGTTTGTTTATGTGTTGGTTTTGTTTATCTGCGCAGTAATAATTGCACCCATTGGTCTTTTTCGCGCTTGGGCACTTTCATTTTATAGGCCTGGCCGTCGCTGGTGCGCACCACGATGGCCTTGAACAGGCCGATTTTGTCCTCGTCCACTGCAACTACGTTTGCGCGGGGGATTTCGAATTCAAATTCGTATTTGCCTGCCACTGCGGCGGCCACCAAGCCGCCCACCACACCGCCCAATGCGCCTGCAACCCCGGCTGCGCTAACTTTTTCTTTCAGTGCAATCAAGCGATGCGTGGTGAGCAACAAATCGCCATTTTGCGCGCCGATTGCGCCAACCTTGAATTTCTCCACATTGCCGAACATGGTGTTGTCTACGCGCAAACACAGTGTTTCAACCGGGGCGACGATGTTTGTGCCGCAGCAAGGGCAAAACTCGGGAGCAACTTCCACTTTGCTTGTGCTGGCGCAAACATGACAGTTTACTTTAATTTTAGCCATTCTCTTTTCCTCCAAATATTGATTTATTTATTTTAACACGTTTACGTGCAACAGTCAAGCAAAAAATCTCTTCAACCTCTTGCAATTGCGCATCATTCGTGTTATACTAAAAAGTGAGTAATTGTAGCCCCCACCGTCATCGCGTGCGCGATGCCACCTCCCCCGCAAGCGCCACCCCACAAATGCAAGCATTTGCGGGGAACCCCGGGCGATGGAGGCTGAAATGATAATTTTTCAAGGAGAACCGCGCTTGAACGCTTATTTCGACAACGCAGCAACCACAAAACTCAGCCAAACAGCACGTGAGGCCATGCTGCCCATGCTGGATGAGATATACGGCAATCCCTCGTCGCTGCACAGCCACGGGCAGGCCGCCGCACGGCAATTGCAGCACGCACGTGAGGCGATAGCCCGCTGCATTGGTGCAACCGCGCGTGAAATCACTTTCACCGCAGGCGGAACAGAAGCCAACAATCAGGCGATTATTTCAGCGGCGCGGCTGGGTGACAAAGCCGGCAAAAAGCACATCATCTCCACGCAAATTGAGCACCATGCCGTGTTGCATTGCTTAGAAATGCTGGAAAAAGAGCAGGGTTATGCCATCACGCTCTTGCCCGTTGACCCAGCCACCGGCATTATGCGCATGGATGACCTGCAAGCTGCGCTGCGCGACGACACTTGCCTAGTCACCATCATGATGGCAAACAACGAGATTGGCTCGTTGCAACCCATTGCGGAAATCGGCGCGTTGTGTCGTGAACGCGGGGTGACCTTCCACACTGATGCGGTGCAGGCGTTGGGGCATATTCCCGTTGATGTGAACGCGCTGAATGTGGACATGCTGAGCCTTTCGGGGCATAAATTTCATGGGCCGAAGGGCGTGGGTGCGCTTTACTGCCGGCGCGGTGTGCCGTTGCGGCCGCTGCTGCGAGGCGGCGCACAAGAGCGAAATCGTCGTGCGGGCACGGAGAACACCCCTGCCATTGTGGGCATGGCTGCTGCGCTGGTGGAAGAATTTGCAGAATTAGACGAAACGGCTGCACGTGTTGCGGGCTATCGTGATCAGCTCATCCAGGGCCTATTAAAGATAGAGAAGAGCCACCTCAATGGTTGCGCGACAAATCGCTTGCCGGGCAATGTAAACCTGTGCTTTCATGGCATTGAGGGCGAAGCATTGCTGCTGCTGCTGGACATGCAGGGCGTTGCGGGCTCGTCGGGTTCGGCTTGCACTAGCGGTTCGCTTGACCCCAGCCATGTGCTGCTTGCGCTTGGTTTGCCGCATGAGATTGCCCATGGCTCGCTGCGGCTGAGCCTGAGCCGCTACACTACGCAGGAGGAAATCGATCATGCGTTGCGGGTGATACCTGGTGTGGTGGCGAAGCTGCGTGAGATGTCGCCTGTGTGGCAGGAGGGATAGCATGAAGTTTACTGATATATGCTTCATCACGCTGGATGTATTGCGGCTGCGTGGTTTTTACGAAGCCGTGTTTGGCGGCAAAGCCGAGGGCGATGAAGTGCATTCTGCGCTGAAAGCAGACGGCTTGTATTTCATCTTCATGGCGGAAAAGACCGATGTGTTTTATTATGAGTTTACCCATGGCATGAGCAACACGATTTTGAGTTTTAACGTAGACGACGTGGACGCAGAATATCAGCGATTGCAGGCCTTGGGTGTGCAAATGCTGTGTGAACCCACCACGCATGGATGGGGTGCACGCTCGTTTCAGTGCAAAGACCCGGATGGGAATATGCTGAATTTTCGCAGCCCGCCAAAGGAGTAACATGCACAAGATTTACGCCAATTTGAACGCCTGCCCGCGCGAGTTTCGGGCACTATTGCACGGTGCCGCAATGCAGGAAATCACGATTGGACATTCAGGAGCGGCAGTGTGGTTTATCGATAAAGACAGTGGGTATTTCCTCAAGCGTGCCGAAAAAGGCAAGCTGCAACGCCAAGCCGACATGACGCGCTATTTTCACGGCAAGGGATTGAGCGGCGAGATGCTGAGCTATGTTTCGGCGGAGCAAGACTGGCTGCTGACGGCGAAAGTGCAAGGTGATGACTGCACGGCGGCGCAGCATCTTGCGCAACCCGAGCGACTTTGTGATATTCTGGCAGAACAGCTTGCACGGCTGCATGCCCTTGATTTTGCCGATTGCCCGGTGCAAAACCACACTGAGCAATATCTGGCCACGGTGGAGCGAAATTATCGCACAGGCGAGTATGACAAGAGCCATTTTCCTGATAGTTATGGCTATGCCAGCGCTGAAGAAGCTTGGGCGGTGGTGCAAACGCAAGGGCATTTGCTGCAAAACATCACCCTATTGCACGGTGATTATTGTCTGCCGAATATCATGCTGGACGACTGGCGGTTTTCGGGTTTCATCGACTTGGACAACGCTGGTGTGGGCGATCGTCATGTGGATTTGTTTTGGGCGCTTTGGTCGCTTGAGCACAACCTGCAAGCGCCGCAATATAACCAGCGGTTCATCGATGCCTATGGGCGCGATAACATAGACGAAAGCATGCTGCGCGTGGTTGCTGCGTGCGAGGTGTTTGGATAGCAAGGGGGATTTGCATGAAAAAAGCGTTCGCGTTCATCGTGTGTCTGTTGCTGCTATGCGGCGTGGTTTTGCTGCCGTCATGCACGATAACCCGCAACGACGATAGCCCGCCACTGCCTATTTTTAATCACTATGAAGACCTCCCACCTGATTTTGAACCCGCCGCCCCACTGCCCGACGATGCTATTATCCTCAACGATGAAGCTGGAATACCCGATGTAGCGTTGTATATTGCCGTTTTAGGTGCGATAGATAGGGAAAGAGCGTGGCATTTCAAGGCAACAGGCGAAGGCGCCTTCACCGCTGGGGAGGCGGCTTCGGTAACTCGTATAATCATCGCACCTCCTAACCCAGATTGGGATGAAGTAATTTGGAAACCCCTGCGCAATTTAAGAGGGATAGAACATTTGAGGAATTTAGAAGAACTCCGGTTATCTCTGGAAGGTGATTTGGACCGCTGGGGAGGGCTTGACAACAATAGCGAATTAAGACGGCTTGAACATTTGCCTCGTTTACGAACATTTAGTTTCGGAGATTTGCACTTTATTAACGACCATCCTGATAATCTTCGTAATTTAAAGCCGTTGCGTAATTTAACACAACTAACGCGCTTGAGCTTATTCGCTGACGGTCTAACAAGCTTGGATGGCATACAAAACTTGACAAACCTTGAACACTTAAGTATTAATACCACGAACGCTAATCAAACTGGTGTCCTTTCAAATTTGCGAGGAATTGAGCACTTAACCAATTTGAGAGACCTTCGTATCAATGGAAGCCTACTGACAAGTTTAGATGAAGTGCGATACTTAGTTAACCTTACGACTTTATGGGTAAGCAACAGCCAGTTAACAGATATCAGCGCTATTGCGCATTTAACAAATCTAGAGGACATTAATGTTAGTCAAAACCAGCTGACAAATTTAAGCGACGTGCGTAATCTCGTCAACCTTACGAACCTTGCGACAAATATGAATCAACTAACAAATTTAGATGATGTGCGCAATCTTGTCAACCTCACGCGTCTTATGGCACGCGAAAACCCATTGACAGATGTCAGCGCAGTTGCATACCTTCCAAATTTGCAGTTTTTTGATGCGCGCAGTGGCTTTTTGAGTGATACTAACCCAGAATTCTTTTTTGATGAAAGGTAAGTATCATGAAACGGACAACACGTTAACACTTAAGGAGTGAAAATAATATGTATAGCGAAAAAGTAATCGACCATTTCACCAACCCGCGCAACGTGGGCGAAATCGCAAACCCCAGCGGTGTGGGCGAAGTGGGCAACGCCCAGTGCGGCGACATCATGCGGGTGTATCTGCAAATTGAAGACGACGTGATTACCGATGTGAAGTTCAAGACCTTCGGTTGTGCCTCGGCGATTGCAAGCAGCAGCATGGCTACAGAAATGATCAAAGGCAAAACTGTGGCGGAGGCGCTTGAGCTGACCAACAAAGCCGTAGCCAATGCGCTTGACGGCTTGCCGCCGGTGAAGATGCATTGCAGCCTCCTCGCCGAGCAAGCGGTGAAGGCCGCCATTAAGCAATACTACGACAACAACGGCATTGCCTATGATACTGCGTTGTTTGCCAAGCTTGGCGACGATGCGCATGAGCATGGGGATTTGGTGGAGGAGTAGCATGGCTTTATATACCGAGCGACACGGCATGAGGAAGCCCATTGAACGCACCTCGACAATCACTATCGAGATGTATTCGATGCTTTTGGATTGTTGTGAAAAATATTACTACTATCTCTCATGGAAATTTCCTGAGAATTGCTTTGATGGGCGCGGCTGTTGTGGTGTGGATGAAAATAAATTGAATCAACACTTATTATTTGACATTCCTTCGCTATTTAGAAATTCTGATGGCGTGATTGCCAAACCTCAAAAAAATTATTATGGCGAAGCAGATAAGTATGATCAATATGCTTTATTAGACTTAATTGAGTACATCGCTCAGAATTGCAAAGATGTTAAAGAACTTGACTGGCATGCCTTTTTTAAACATTATCATCTGCGGACGCTAACTACAAACGAAATTGCGGGAACTTTCCGTGATGAAATTAATGAAGTCTTCTATAAAACAGGGCTATTATTTACACTCACGAGTGACTTGGTTGTTGAACGGATTATAGAAGATGGCACGTTAACGACAGCGGTCGAAAAGATAATTAGCGCAGTGAAAGAAAAAGGATTGAAAGACCTATTGAATGAGGCGGTGTCGTTATTCAAACAACCCAATCCTGCGCTGCGAAATGATGCTGTGGAAAAGTTGTGGGATGCGTTTGAGCGACTTAAAACATATTACACGACACTCGACAAGAAGGACTCGGCAGAAAAAATCATTAAAGAGATGAGCAATAACCAAATTGAATTTGAAGAGCTTTTTCGCACGGAGTTTTTTGCTCTAACAAAAATAGGTAATGATTATCGAATTCGCCACCATGAAACCAATAAGATTGACATCGTAGATATTCACCATTATGACTATTTTTTTAATCGCTGCCTTGCTTTGATTGCTATGGCATTGCGAAACTTGCAATAGAAGACTTTAGGAGCAACCCATGACCATCCACGAACTACAACAAGAAATCATCAAACTCAAGCGCGAAACCGACACCTGCATTCTCGCGCACAGCTATCAAGCGCGTGAAATCCTCGAAGTCGCTGACGTGTGCGGGGACTCCTTTGCGTTGGCGCAAGCCGCCGTGCAGCAACCGCACCGCAACATGCTCATGTGCGGCGTGCATTTCATGGCCGAAAGCGTGAAGCTGCTCACGCCCGAAAAAACCGTGCGGCTGGCGAATCCCCAAGCGGGCTGCCCCATGGCCGAGCAGATGGACAAAGACATCATCAGCGCGGTCAAGCAAAGTCTGCCGGATTACACCGTGGTAGCATATATTAATACTACCGCTGCGTTGAAGACGGTTTGTGATGTTTGCGTCACGAGCTCAAGCGCGGTGCAGATTGTGCAGCGCATCGACAACCCGAATATCTTGTTCATCCCCGACAAAAACCTGGGTGCATGGGTAGCTGACCAGTGCCCGGAAAAGAACATCAAGCTCCTCGAAGGCGGCTGTCCCATTCATGCGGCGGTGACGGTTGCCGATGTGCAAGCCGCTCGCGTCGCGCACCCTGAGGCCGAATTGCTGGTTCATCCTGAGTGCGTGCCCGCTGTGGTTGCGCTTGCAGATTACGTTGGCTCCACCACGGGGATTATGCAGTATGCGAAACAATCAAGTGCTAAAGAGTTTATCATTGGCACAGAAAGCACCATTGCCGAGCATTTGCAATATGACCGCCCCGACAAGCGTTTTTTTGCGCTGGGCACCAAGTTGGTTTGCCCGAACATGAAGCTCACCACACTGCCTGATGTTCTGCTTGCGCTGCGCGGCGAGGGCGGCACGGTGATTGACATGAGCGATGAGTTGATCCGCGATGCGCGGCGCTGTGTGGATAAAATGATTGAGCTGGGTGGATAGTGCTAGCCTGTATGCTGGCGATAGGTTGTGTAAAATCCTCGCTCCGCGAGCCTTCCTCAGTCGCGCCAAGCGCGCCAGCTCCTTCCCAAGGAAGGAGCCATGGGGCTTAAGGATATAACGACATCAAAACTTGAAGAAACAAGCTTCGGCTCCTTCCTTGGGAAGGAGCTCCCGAGCTCGGCGAGGGTGAGGAAGGTTCGCGGAGCGACCGCGGCTTGCTATTATCTCATTCGTCGTGGCTACTTTCCGCCTGACGCATAAAGGAAAACCAATGACTTTCTTCGATGAATTCGCACAGCTCTCCAAGGGTAACATCACCCTGCGCTTGTGCGAGCAATGCCCCGGCGATGACGAATTGCTGCCGTTTTACTACTACGATATTTGCGATGCGAATGGCAACTCCGTGGGCAAAATCAGCATACGTATTGGCGATAACGTGCACTCTTACTACAATGGGCATGTGGGCTATGAAGTTGATGAAGCCCATCAGGGCAAGGGCTATGCGCGGCAGGCCTGTGAACTGGTGCTGCCCATCGCTCGTGCGCACGGCATGCACCGTGTTTATCTCACCTGTGGTGAAAGCAACGCTGCCTCGCGCAAGGTGATTGAAGCACTGGGCGCGCAATTGTTAGAAATCGCGCAGGTGCCGCAAAGCTGCTTTTTCTGGCGGCTGAATATGGAACGATATTGCATTTATCGCAAGGAGATTTAGCTCCTCGCTCCGCGAGCCTTCCTCAGTCGCGCCGAGCGCGCCAGCTCCTTCCCAAGGAAGGAGCTAAGGATTAAGGATATAATGACAACAAAACTTGAAGTAACAAGCTTCGGCTCCTTCCTCGGGAAGGAGCTCCCGAGCTCGGCGAGGGTGAGGAAGGTTCGCGGAGCGACGCGACTTGCTCCTTTTGCCTTTGCTACGGTTACGCACTGCCCATAACATACAAGGGAGCACACATGATACAAAACTACACTGATTTTTGCACCGCCCTGCTCGCCGCCGGGTTCAGCTTGGGCGACAAAGACGCGCACATCTTCAGCCTGTTCACCAACAGCTGGAATGAAGATGGTCCGCAGCAATGGCACACCGGCAATCCCGAAACCGACCCTTGGGAGTGGCGCATGCGCGTGCTGCAAGAGCGCAGCGACATCGCCTATGGCAAGATATTCTTTAAGAAATCTGGCTACATCACGCAGGAATTTTACCCGTATTTCCTCGCAGCAAGACGCGATGGCGTGAGCTTCTATGAAGCCTATGCAAATGGCACTATCAGCCACTATGCCAAGCGGATTTACGATGTAGTGGCCGAGTTCGGCAGTCTGGCGCTGGATAACATCAAGCGTGAGGCGGGCTTCACGCGCGATGAGAAATCGAAGTTCGACAGCGCATTGACAGAACTGCAAATGCGTATGTATCTTACCATGCAGGGTCAGCAGCAAATTGGCACGTGGCCCAGCACGGTGTTTTGTACCACGGAGATGTTCTGGGATGGCACGGACGTGTTTGAGCGAGCGGCTGCCCTTGATGCCGACGAAGCCGCAGATATCATTGAGCAGCGGGTGCTGGAGCTAAACCCGGCAGCGCAGGCGAAGAAAATCGCGAAGTTTATTGGAGGATAAGTGCAATGTTCAAACGAAACATAGCGTATTATATCAAGAAAAACCTTGCGGGTGATATGCAAAAAAACGCTCTAGCGTTTGTTGCGTTTTTGCGGGCGAACGACATGCAGTTTGAGCGAGGCGGCGGCTATTGGGCTGACAAACTTTACTTTGTGATAAACCATGTTGGCAAGAGTGTGTGCTACATATTGATTGAGCAAGATAACTGGACGATTTGGTCAGATGACAGCGGCGAGGATTCGTTTGCGGGTGCTTCGTTGGGCGAGCATAGAAATGAAATCGTTTGGGATAACGTAAATGTCTGCGAAAGCACCAGCAGATGTTTTGATGGTTGCCAGCGGAAGCGCAGAACAATCTTTGGCAAGAGCTTTGACAACGTCTGTGGCACGGCAATCAAATTCACAAACCCGGACGCCGAGACTGTGGCGTGCATGCAAGAGATTTTTGCGATACGAAAGACTGATATTTTACATCGGGGGTAGATTATGCAACAACGCATCGCCGTAATTTCGGGCAAAGGCGGAGTCGGCAAAAGCACCATCAGCGCATGCCTTGCGGTAGAAATGGCTGCGCGGGGCAAGCGCGTGCTGCTGGTAGACTGCGACATCGGCCTGCGCAGCCTGGACATGATTTTAGGCGTAGACGAACACGTGCTGTTCAGCTGGGCAGATGCCGCCCTAGGTCGCTGTACGATTAAACAGGCGGTGCTGCCTTTTGGCGGCATTCACCTGCTGTGTGCGCCCCTGGCCGGCGAAGATGCGCTGGAGGAAGATGCCCTTGCCCAGTTGATGACCACTTGCGGGGACTACGACGTGGTGATTTTGGATGCACCAGCGGGCATTGGTTTTGGCTATCGCTGTGCGGTGTTGGCGGCCGACCGCGCGTTGGTGGTGTGCACCGCAGATCCGGTGTGTGTGCGTTCGGCAGCACTGGCGGGCACAAAAGCGCTGCGCATGGATGTACGTGACGTGCGGCTGGTGATCAACCGCTTTGACCGCAAGATTGCCCTGCAACGCCGCCACCTGGCCATTGACGAAATCATCGACCAAACTGAGCTGCAGCTCATTGGCGTGGTGCCGCAGCAAAGCCAGCTATTCTTTCAAACCAGCAACGCCAACGCCCTAGAGGCAAATCTGGTGACTCAGGCGGTGGCGCAAATTGCTGGGCGGCTTGCCGGTGAAAATATCCCGTTGGTTGTTCCCAATGCAGTGTAGCAGCGGAGGAAAGCCTCAAATCGCTCCGCGAGCCTTCCTCAGACACGCCCGAGGCGTGCCAGCTCCTTCCCAAGGAAGGAGCTCTCCGCGCAGCGCGGGGTGAGGAAGGCGTGCAGAGCACAAGCTTGTTTAGCAGTCGCAGTAATTGACCGAAGAGAAATATACTCATCAAAGTGAGGAATTTCAGCCAAACTGAACGACAAACTATCGAAACCCTAATTTTTCTCAAAAATTTACTATTCATATGTCTAAAGTCTAACAATGGAGGAAACACTAACCATGAAACGTGTATTAGCGATCATTCTTTGCCTGCTGCTGACCGCAGGTGTGGCTACGCTGTTTGTGGCTTGCAGCAACGGCAGCAACGACATCACCTTGGCGGAATTCCCCAATCTCAGCCCCAATGGCGGTGATGTGGAGGCCATGGCCACCGCAGGCAACGCCACCCTCATTCCCTTTGCCACCCTTGACGAAAACGACAATGCCACCGTGCTTGGTCTGGTTGACCTATTCAGCACGCGTGGGCAACGCATTACCCTCAACGACCGCAGCGAAGTGACGGTTAATCGCGGCGAATGTCCCTTGCGTGGCGACGAGCGTATACTGAGTATAACGGCACAAGGGCAAGAAGTCCTCGTTAGTGTGCAGGAAAGCAATGGCACACGCACGTTATATGGCCGCGGCTGGATTGCCGGCAGCGAAAATGACCCCTACACTGTTCGTGTTGACCTTAACGCGCCTCTCACCACCCGCGCTGTGGCTACCATTGCCACCGTGCCGACCACGCATCGCACCACCACCACGGTTGATCCCATTGAGGCGGCACGCAACCAAATTCTTCAGGGCAACATGACGCAGCAAGAGCAACAACGTGCCTTCCGCATGCTCAGCTATCGCATGGACGGCAACGGCGTGTTCTACACCGAACGCGACCCCTGGCAAAAACAATTCGGCTTTAATGCGCTGTTTGACATGGCGTCGCCGTTCCTGCAAATGGTATATGGCACCATTCGCCTGAACTTCCGCTATGGCTATGTGTATGATATTTATCAAGAAGGCCCCAACCGCAACCGCGTGCGCCACGACGAAAACGGCAATCCCATGTTCCTGTTGGATGAACGCGGCAATCGAATCCCCAAAGATTGGCTGATTCAAATGTGGAAAGGCCGCTATGGTTTAGCCATGCTGGGTGCTGAAATTGGTGTGTATACCAAGCCCAGCACGCAGGCTGCACAGCACTTTTTCTCGGCAGTTGAGCAAGAATATGTCATCATGACCGTTCGTGTATATCAACACGACTTTGACACCAACCGCACGGCGCACCTGTTCAGCCGTGGTCCGCATCCCACTTGGTGGATTACCGGCTTTGTGCCCGGCGCATTCCATCAGCCCGAGCGCAACAACCGCGGCAAAAGCGAAGTGATCACCGTGGGCACGCTAACCTTCCCCAGCCCGCAAATGATGAACCTGGTGGCCGACGCATGGGTGCGTGCGGGCTTCCGTGAGATCAACGGCATCCCCACACACATCAACCCCGAAACGCTCACACGGCGCGGCAACAGCATCCATTTTAGCTGGCAGTTTATGGACCAAGATGTGCCCAGCCACCGTTTTGGACGCCCTAACTAGACATTTTATGACTTTTCAGAAAAAAGTTTGTGAAAAACACTTGACAAACGCATGAATATCTGGTATCATTATAACTGCGAATGGTATTTTAGCTTGGGCAAAGCTCAAAATCCGTTGCAATAAACATTGAACTCAACCCATTTTACGAAAGGAACCTAACCCCATGAAAAAAATTCTGACTATCGCAATTGCCCTTGTTATGGCACTTTCCCTGATGGTCGGCGCTGCTGCAAACACTGCAGGCACCGATGCCATCGACAACATGCGTGACCTCGTTGCTGAACTGGCTGAAGCCGTTGGCGGCCTGGACGTGCTTGCTGCTATCGTGAACGACTTCTTCGTAAGCGCTGGCATTGATGTTGAAGGCGAACTGCCCGAAGGCGCAGACGAAGCCCTCAACAACACCATCACCGCTCACCTGATTGCCAATGGCCACGACGAAGAAGGCCGTCTGGTAAGCAGCCTGAACAACATGTTCAGCAGCGACTTCATGAACTTCTTGGCTCGCCTGTATATCCCCTGCTGGGAAAATCCCGTTGAAACCGGCGACAGCAATGCAATCGCTATCGCAGCCGCTGCTATCGTTGCAGTTGCAGGCGCAGGCGCATTCGTCGTGCTGAAGAAAAAAGAAGAGAAATAAGCCCAACTTTTCTCACATCAGAACCCTTAGTTAACGCTGAGGGTTCTTTTTTTATATAATGAAGCATGAACATTACACAATTGAAGCGCGGCCAAAGCGCGATCATCAAACAAGTGCATGGTGCAGATGCAATCGCTCTGCGCCTGCAAGAGCTTGGGCTCACCCTTGGCACGAAAGTTACCCTGCAATGCGCCGCGCCGCTGGGCGACCCGCTGTTGCTGCGCCTGCGGGGGTATTCGCTTGCTTTGCGGCGGGAGGATGCGATGTTACTTTTTTTGAAAAAAAAGTAACCAAAAAAACTTTAGCCGCTTCGCGGGGGAAAGAATTTGGCGCTTTTAATTGTATTGATATGCTTTTTTCGTGAAACCCCTCTACTTTGCAAGCATTTGCGGGGACCTCGAAGGGGAGACTCTGGCGAAACTCGACCTTTCAGGTGTTGCCAAGGGCTCCCCCTGTAGGGGAGCTGGCACGCCGCAAGGCGTGACTGAGGGGTTGGCATGCAGCTAAGAATTTTATTGTTTGCAATTTCGGACAAGTTGTGGTATAATAGACATAGACACGTGATTTTAGATGTTAGACGAATGGACACAGCGAAGTGACTTGGAGGTGTATAACATGAGCAGAAAAATGTCTATTGGCGCAGCATTGGCGTTGGCGTTGATTATGGTTGCGGTGGCCATTCCGGTCACCTATTTGTTTGCAGAAAACCGTTTGAATGCCTTGATGGGCGACCTGCATCACCGCGTGGCACAGGCACACACCCTGGAGGAAATCCGCGGCGTGGTGCAAAGTGAATTTTACCGTAGTTTCAACGAGGATGATATCATTGCTGAAATGGTGAGTGGTTTTGTGCAGGGCTTGGGCGATGAACATAGCCGCTATCTTCCGCCGGAGCAATGGAATGCGTTCTTGCAACGGCTTGAGGGCCAACAACCCGACCTCGGGCTGGAACTGCGTTATGTGCCCAGCGATATCGCCATGGAAAATGACGAAGAGGATGACCAGCTAGCAAACGAACCCGGCATATTGGTGATTGCACAGGTTGCGCGCGACAGCCCTGCGGATCGGGCGGGTTTGCAAAGCGGTGACCAGCTGGTGCGTGTGGAAACCCCAACGGTGGTGCTGTTTGACGAGGAAAACCTCACCACATATAACGCAGAGAACTTTATATCCGGCATCAACAATGTTGAGACCGAGGGCGAGCCCACCGTGTCTGTTAACTTCACTTTTTTGCGCGATGATGAACGAATGACTGCCAATGTAAGGCTGGGGGCAGGAATCTCCACGGTGGCAACAGAGTTGATGGCTGATGCTAACGGCCAGGATACCATCGGATATATCCGTGTTATCTCTTTCTTCCGTGACACCGCAAGTGACTTAGATTCGGCTGTGCGTGCCCTTGAGGCTGCCGGTGCCAGAGCGTTTATTATCGATGTGCGCGGCACCTACGACGGCACTCTTGGCTTTGCAGCAGAAGCTGCGAATCTGCTGTTGCCTGTTTCTCAGCCGGGTGATGCCATTGCCACCATTCATTTTCGTGGTGGCCGCGAGCCGCAGTCGTTCACTTCTGATGCATTCAATATTTTTGATGGCATCGTCACGCAAGGCATGGCGGTGCTCGTTGACGAAAACACGGCAGGCCCGGCAGAATTGTTCGCCTATGCGCTTTCGGTTGCACGTGCCGAAAGTGTGGTGCTGGTTGGCCGTCCAACGCGCGGGATTAACACGGTGCAGGGGCACTTTGCGCTATCCCAAGTGGGCGGCGGTGTAATACTCAGCGTGGGCACGATCGTCCCCGTTGGCGGCGATGTGGCCTGGAACGTAAATGGCGTGCAACCCAGCCCGCCCAGCGAAACGTTGCAATATAACCCATACAGCGATACGTCGCAGCTGCAAGGTGCGATCAGGCACCTTTCGCCTGTTATATCAGAAGAATAAATGCGTGAATAGAAAGGCAATACGATGCAAACAACTCCAAAGTGGGATTTTATCCATGAAAAATCAGCCCTGCTTGTGGTAGACATGCAAAACGATTTCGTGCTTGAAGGCGCGATAATGGAAGTACCCAATGCGCGCCCGCTGATTGAGCCGATTGCGCAAATCATTAGCCGCTGCCGCGAAATCGGTGTGCCGGTGGTATATACCGAGCACGAAACACATCCCGACCGCTGCCCCATGGAAATTGCCAACTGGCCGCATCTGGCGCATGCGGGCATGCGTGCGGGCACAAAGGGCATTGAAACCATCGACGAACTTGCCCCACAGCCCGGTGACCCTGTGGTGCGTAAACACCGCTACAGTGCATTTTTCGAAACCAACCTTGAGCTGATTTTGCGCAACTTGCGCGGTGGCAACAACACCGTGGATACCCTCATCATCGTGGGCATCATGAGCAACATTTGCTGTGAATCCACGGCACGGGACGCAGTGTATCGTGACTACAAAGTTGTGTTTGGCGGCGATGTGACTGCCAGCGTTTGGGATGATGCACATCGCGCCACCTTGGCCAACATGGATATTTTCGGCCGCGTGCTGAACTTTGATGAAATCATGGCAAAGTTGGGCTAGATTTTGCAACTTTTTTGAAAAAAAGTTGCGCAAAAAACTTTAGATTATATGAAACCCACCCTCTGGAAAACAGAAGGTGGGTTGAGCTATATTGAGAATCGTTTTCTGCTGCAAAATCCGCCCGGGGTTTTAAACCGCAAGTGCTATTTCCAGATTTTGATGACGCCTTCATCGTTCAGCACCTTCAGCAGTGTCATGAGGATGGGAGCCAGTAAAATGCCGATGATGCCGAACAACTGCAAGCCCATATACATCGCCGCAATGGTCACCACCGGCGGCAGCCCAAGGTTGGCGGCCATGACTTTCGGCTCCACAATTTGGTGCACAATGGTGATGGTGACGTAGATGAGAATTAACCCAAGCGCCAGCCAAAACTGCCCCATAATTAGGCTATACAATGCCCAAGGGGTGAGCACAAAGCCGGCACCCACGGCAGGCAGGAAGTCCAGCACAGCAACCACAGCAACGATTGTCCACAGATAGCTGCCATTGTAAATGCCTAGCAGACGCATGATGGTGAGACCAATCGCCACCTGCCCGGCAGTGGAAACCATGATGATCGTGTAGGCCTTCAGCAGCTTGCCCAGCGAAGAAAATAGAATGCGTTTGGCGGCGGACAGAGCATCTTGGCGTTTTTGCGGCAGTTGCCGTTTGATAAAGCGCACGATGTCGTCATAGCCGATAGTCATGAAAAAACTGGTGATGACGGTAATCACCACAGCAACGGCCATGGCGGGAATGCGGCCGGCAAAGCTGAGCACACCGCTCACCGGTGCGCGGAACCAAGCGAAATCGATGTTTGACACCAAGCTTGTCAGCGCGCCATCTTCGCCATAAGTCATTGGCACGATGACGTTGTATGACAGCCAGGTATCAAGGCTATCGCGCATGCTGGCGGGCAGCCAACGTGTTAGTTCGCTTGCGCGCTCAGCCAAACTGATCACGAGATCAGGCAAGTTTTGCACTTGCTCGGTCAGAAAGCTTGCGAAGTTCGTGGCACTTGCCCACAACCGCATGCCAAGGGCAGCGATGATGCTCACAATCACCAAATAAAACAGCAGCACAAGCATCACAGCGGTGAATTTTTTCTTCATCTTGAACTTGCGATGGGCGAAGTTCATGGGGCGTTGCATGATTGCGGCCAGGAAAAACGCAAACATAAACGGAAACACCAGCCAAAAGGCATAGCGCATGAACAGGTAAAACGCCACCAGTATCAGCAGATAGTAGGTGGTGTCGATAATGCGCTCAAGGCGGCGCTTGGTTGGGTCACGAAGCGTGGGCATGGTATCCCTCCTTTGTGCTAGATATATGCGGGATGTAGGGGCAGCTTGCAAGCCCCCGGGATTTTGATGTCATGACTGCCGCCCCTACATGTTGGTGAAGATTAAGAGGAAGGGGCCGTGCCGCAACACGCCGCAGTAACATGATAATTGCAGAGTGCAAATCCAAACCTGCGTGTTGAGCAAACAGCAACAACTCTGCATGGAGTTCATCATCTAATTCAATAGTGACAGTTTCCATTGCCGTTCCTCCTGTGGTTATTTTATGCGCAACTTAACCCAAGAAGTCCTTCAATCGCTTGCTGCGGCTGGGATGGCGCAGCTTGCGCAACGCTTTCGCCTCAATTTGCCGAATGCGCTCACGCGTGACCTCAAACTCGCGGCCCACTTCTTCCAGGGTGTGCGGGTGGCCATCCTCAAGCCCAAAGCGCATGGCTAGCACCTTCGCTTCACGCGGGGTGAGGGTCTTCAGCACGTCGGCCAATTGCTCTTTCAGCAGCAGCATGCTGGCTTTGTCGGCAGGAGCGGGGGCGTCTTCGTCGGGAATAAAATCGCCCAACAAGCTGTCCTCTTCCTCGCCGATGGGGGTCTCGAGACTCACTGGCTCCTGCGCCACACGCAAGATTTCGCGCACACGCGCCACTTCCATTTCCAGCCGCACAGCAATTTCTTCCACTGTGGGGTCGCGGCCGATTTCGTGCAGCAGCTGCGTGTTGGCTTTCTTCACTTTGTTTATGGTTTCCACCATGTGCACGGGTATGCGAATCGTGCGGGCTTGGTCGGCAATTGCGCGGGTGATGGCTTGGCGAATCCACCACGTGGCATAGGTGCTGAACTTGAAGCCCTTGCTATAGTCAAACTTGTCCACGGCTTTAATCAGCCCCAGGTTGCCCTCTTGAATGAGATCAAGAAACTGCATGCCGCGGCCAACGTAACGCTTGGCGATGCTGACCACCAAGCGCAAGTTTGCTTCTGCAAGGCGCTTTTTGGCATAGGCATCGTCGTCGCTGATGCGGATGGCCAGCTCGATTTCCTCCTCGGGCGTGAGCAGCGGCACGCTGCCAATTTCCTTCAGATAGACCTTCACGGGGTCATCCAGCAGCAGGCTTTTGTCTTCGGTCACCAGCCCCAAGTCGATGTCCTTGGGTGTCTCTAGGTCAAAATCATCCAGTTCCAAATCTAGCCCAAGCGTGAGATCGGCGGTGAGGTCCGCAAAATCATCAATGATTTCTACGCCTTGCTTTTCCAGGGTTTCATACAGGCGATCAAGGTCGTCGATATCAATGCCCGGTTCTGCAAAAATCAGGTCGATTTCTTGCATCGTCAGCTTGCCGGTGGCCAGCCCCTTGTTGATGAGCGCTTGGATAGACGCGCTGAAGCTGAAAGTTTTCTCTTCCATACTGTTCTCCTTATCTTGTGTACGCCTGCAAAATTGCTTGCACGCATTCGTCTTCTGTTAAAATATCGTCGCCAAGCCCGGCGGCTTGTGCAAAGCGCGCTGCAGCCGGCAATGTGAGCCCTGCTTGTTGCAGCATCTCGCGCTGCGCAAAAACCTCGCGCGGCGTGCCTTGGGCAATCAGACCGCCGTTGTGCATCACCAGCACGCGATCGGCCTGCAGCGCTTCTTCCATGAAGTGCGTGATGAGTAATACAGTTTTGCCTTGTTGGTGCAATTTTATGACGGTGTCAAGCACTTCCTGTCGTCCGCGTGGGTCAAGCATGGCGGTGGATTCATCCAGCACAATCATCTGTGTTTGCATGGCGAGCACGCCGGCGATGGCCACACGTTGCTTTTGTCCGCCGCTGAGCTTGTGCGGCTCGGCGGTGGTGAAGTCGCTCATGCCCACTTGGGCAAGGGCGTCGTCCACCCGTGTGCGAATTTCCTCGCGCGGCACACAAAGATTCTCGGGGCCAAAGGCAACGTCATCCTCAACAATGGCGGCGATAATCTGGTTGTCGGGATTTTGAAATACCATGCCCACTTGGCGGCGGATGTCGAATAGATTATCTTCGACAGAAGTATCTAAGCCATCCAGCAGCACTTGTCCTTCATCGGGCGCAAGCAAGCCATTGCACAGCTTGGCCACAGTGGATTTTCCGCTGCCATTGTGCCCCAGCATGGCCACGAACTCACCTTGTGCAATGCTGAAACTGAGGTTGCGCACGGCCAGTGGGGTTACGGTGCTTTCATCTAAGGCAGGGTAAGCGAAACTCACGTTGTGAAATGCTAGCATGTGTCGCCTCCTTGCCAAATGGCGGTGCTGCCGCAGGGGAGCACGCGTCCGGTGCTCTCAACCGGCAGCCCGATTTCCTCACAGCTCACCGTGCCGCCCAATGGTAACACGAGCGTTTGCCCCAGCAGATACTCCATCACGCCCGGGGAAAATTCTGCGCTGTAGCTATTGAGCAACAGCATGCCATCGGAAGCTAACAATTGCGCGCAAGCCTGCAAAAAGCCTTGCAATTGTTCGCCCAGCTGCCACACTTCGCCGCCGGGCCCGCGGCCATAGGAAGGCGGGTCAAGCAAAATCACGTCATAGGTGTTACCGCGGCGAATTTCGCGCTGCACAAACTTGATGCAGTCATCCACCATCCAGCGCACAGGTTTTTCGCTAAGCCCGCTTAATGCGGCATTCTCTTTCGCGCGCTGCACCATGCCCTTGGAGGCATCAACGTGCGTCACATGCGCGCCCGCAGCAAGGCATGCCACGGTTGCGCCGCCGGTGTAAGCGAATAAATTTAAGATGCGGGCGGATTTTGCATCCGCCCCTACATGTGTTCGCAGAAAATTCCAGTTAGTCGCTTGTTCGGGAAACAGCCCCGTGTGTTTAAATCCCATGGGCTTGATGTGAAAACGCAGGTCGCCATAGCCAATTTGCCATTGCTCAGGCATAGGGCGCAGGTTTTCCCACGCGCCGCCGCCGCTTTTGCTGCGTTGATAACGTGCATGGGCTTTCATCCACAATGGATGGTTGCGGCCGCTCCAAATCACTTGCGGGTCAGGGCGAATGAGTACGATGTCGCCCCAGCGCTCCAAACGTTCGCCGTCGGCGCAATCAAGCAGGGCGTAGTCTTTCCAGTCGGTGGTATAACGCATAATTCTCCAATGCTGAATGCTTAATTCTTAATGCTTAATTGTGAAAATGCATCTAGGAATGAGTGATTATCTTTTAAGTCGGGCTTGGTTTGCGGTTGTTCGGCGAGGAGTTTTGCTGCCCAACCCTCAGCGTTTGCCCAGGGATTATCGACGTTTTCGCAGGTGATCTTCATGCGCATGGCTTCGTTGAGCTCCTCGGGGGTCAACACGCCGCTGAGCAACTCGGGTTCGATGCCGTGGCCATCTTCCAGCCTTGCAAAGAGCTTGAATGCCAGCTCCCGGTTAACGCGCGTGATAAAATGCTCTGCGCTTATTTTGTCCCGCAACCTAGCATAAAAATCCGGGTGTTGCAACAACAGACCCAGCAAGCCTTCTTCGGCTTTTGCCGCCTGCGGGTGAATGCCGCGTTGCGGGTCAATCGCGGTGTGCTTATTGTCTTGCAATTGCATGAGTTTGCGGTGCTGTTCGCGCTCGTTGCGGCGCATGTCGCGCTTGCGCACTTGCTCCACCTGCGTGAGAATCGCTTGCTTGTCCACCGTAAGCTCTTCGGCCAACCGCGCGGCATAGATATCACGCTCAATGGCCGTGCAACGCGCCAGCACGCGCACCGCTTCACGCAGATAATCCGCTTTGCCGGCAGGAGTGGTTAAGTCAAGCTCACCGCGTGCGCCCAACAATGCAAATTCAATGTCGTTGGCGGCACCCTCCAGTAGCTGGCGGTAGCGCTCTGCGCCGTAGGTACGCAGCACATCATCGGGGTCTTTGCCGCCGGTGAGTTGAATCACCCGCAGCTTCAGATTCGTTTGCCCCAGCACATCAAGTGCCCTGGCTGCGGCGCGTTGCCCCGCTTCGTCAGCATCGTAGCTCAGCACCACTTCATTGGCATAGCGCGCCAACAGCTGCGCTTGGTCGCGCGTGAGCGCCGTGCCCAAACAGGCAACTGCCTGCGTGAAGCCCGCTTGATGCAGCGCGATGACATCCATGTAGCCCTCGACCAAAATCAACCTGCCATTGGCGGTGTTTTTCGCGAAGTTAAGCGCGTAAATATCGCGGCCTTTTTTATAGGCCAAGGTATCGGATGTGTTGATGTATTTGGGCTTTTCGTCGCCCATCACGCGGCCGCCAAACGCAACAACATTGCCGCGCAAGTCGATAATCGGCACCATCACGCGGCCACGAAAACGGTCGTAGTAGTTCACCTTGCCGTTCTTGTCGCTGCGGCTAACGAGATTGGCCTCTACCAACTCTTCAGGCTTGTAGCCCAAGCCGCGCATGTGGTCTAGCAGTGCGCTCCAGCCCGGGGGCGCATAACCCAGCCCGAACTGCCGCACAATCTGCGGCGAAAGATTGCGCGCGCCCAGCCAATAGTCTAAGCCAACTTTGCCGGCGGGCTCTTTCAGCTGTTGATGAAAAAACTTGGCAGCTTCGCGGTTGGCGGATAAAATCCGCAGGCGGCGTTTGCTGAGCCCGTCGTCGTAGTTGTCCTCGGGCAGTTGCATGCCCACGCGCTGGCTGAGTGCTTTCACGGCCTCGATGTAATCCAGGCGCTCCATGCGCATGAGGAATGACACGGCATCGCCGCCCGCGTTGCAGCCAAAGCAGAAAAACGAGCTGGTGTCGGGATACACGGCAAACGAAGGCGTTTTTTCGTTGTGAAATGGGCACAGGCCCATGAGCAAACGTCCGCCGCGCCGCAGTTTTACATACGGCGAGATGATTTGCTCAATGTCTGCGCGGGTGCGCAGCTCTTGCAGGTAACTGTCGGGGATAGCGATACTACGCACCTTCTTTCTGCGCGTTTTATCTGCTGCGGCGCGTGATACGCTCTGCCTATAACGTGTGTGCGACCGCATGATGTTGTGCTCCGCGCCTCTCCACGGTAAACAATAACGAAACATTCGGCTGCAAGCCCCAGTCCCCCTCTTCAGAGGGGGATGTCGCCGCAGCGACAGGGGGTGTGAATCGCTCCGCGAGCCTTCCTCAGTCCGACCCGAGGTCGGCCAGCTCCTTCCGCAGGAAGGAGCTAAGGCTTAAGGATATAACAACAGCGAAACATTTGATTGTAAGCGCACGCTCCCTCTTTGTGAGGGAGGGGTGCGGAGCACGATTACACCTCCGCTTGCGCCTTCACCATGGCAATCACTTCGTCAATGTACATCACATAGGCTTTGCGACCAGTGCGTTTTTGCCCGTTATATGTTTTGGTTAGCGAGCTGATGATTTGGTTAAGCTTAAAGCGGTCACCCATGCGCCAAATGCGATAGTTCACCAATTGCAGCAGCAGCTCACGCAGATGCAGCAGATGCTCATCTAGGTCGCAGTCGGCGTTTTCACGCACACAACTGCGGATGGTCGTCAGTTGTGCCAGCAGGCTTTCGCGTTGTTGCAAAAAGCGCTGTTTGCCCAAGCTGCGATCGATTTTTCCGCGGATGTTGAGCATCATCAGCAGGGTGAGCACGGTGATAATCAGCCCTAGAATACTTGCCCAGTTGCCTAAGTTGTCCATAGTTTTTTCTCTCTTTCACATCGAAAAATAAATTATAGTTGGCTATTTTAGATTTTTGTATTGACATGCCAACCCCTCAGTCACGCCTTACGGCGTGCCAGCTCCCCTACAGGGGAGCCCTTGGCAACAGCCGAAAGGTCGAGTTTCGCCAAAGGGGTTTCGCGAAAAAAACATCAATACAATTGTCTAAAAGCGCCTTTATTTTATTACCGCATCGTCCAAGCGCGCGGCACAAAGCAGCGTTCAAACACGTGCACGGCAAAACGATCAGTCATGCCGGCGATGTAATCCACTGCGGCACGCTCGTTGCCTTCTTCCTTGCCGATGTTGCGAAAATCTTCGGGCAGTTTTTCGGCGTGGCGGGTGAAGTGTTCATATAGCCACGCAATGATATCAATCACTTTGCTTTCTTCGCTTTTGCACAGAGGATTGAAATACACGTGGTCAAACATGAATTTGTGCAGGGTATCAAACGCGGCTTGGGTGGCGTCGTCAAGCGCGATGGTATCGCCGCTGTTTTCTACGGCCGAAAGCACAAGGCTGTGAATGCGCTGCCGCTTGCCATCACCCAAGATGGATGGCGGAATATCGCGTTCATCTAACACACCGGCGCGGCGGGCATCGTCAATGTCGTGGTTGATGTAAGCAATGCGGTCAGCCAAGCGCACGCACTGCCCCTCCAGAGTCGCTGGCTGCGGGCCTGTTGTGTGTCGCTCAATGCCGTTGCGCAATTCCCACGTGAGATTGAGTCCACGGCCACGGTCTTCAAGCTTGTCTACCACGCGCAGGCTTTGTTCGTAGTGATTAAAGCCAGCGGGATATACCTCACGCAGGGCACGCTCGCCAGCATGACCAAAGGGCGTATGTCCCAGATCATGTCCCAGTGCAATCGCCTCGGTGAGATCTTCGTTCAATTGCAGCGCCCTTGCGATAGTTCGAGCTATCTGCGCAACTTCAAGGGTATGGGTCAAGCGTGTGCGGTAATGATCACCCTCGGGCGACAGAAATACCTGCGTTTTGTGCTTGAGTCGCCGAAACGCACTGGAGTGCAAAATGCGGTCGCGGTCACGCTGGAAGGCGGTGCGCAGGGGGCATTCGGGTTCTTCGCGTTGGCGGCCACGTGTGTGCACGGCCTGCGCCGCGTGGGGCGAAAGCTGCTGCTCAGCTTGTTCTAAGCGTTGGCGAATATGCATAACATCACCTCTACCATAGATATACGCGCGAATGTTGCAATTTCCTGCAAAAAAGTGAAAAAAATTTGCGGGTGGGGGTGGATGGGTGAGATGTCGCGCCAAGAGCTACCCTCAGTCCGCCCGAGGCGGCCAGCTCCCTCCCGAGGAAGGAGCGTGGGCTTGCAGCCGAACGTTACGCTGTCGTTATATCCTTAATCCTCCGCTCCCTCCTTGGGAGGGAGCTCCCCGAGTCGAGAGGGGTGAGGGTGGGGACGAAAAAAACCAACGGCAGAGCTAAAAGCCCTGCCGCTTTGTTTGTCACCACCTATCAGCCGTCAACTCTAGTGTAACTATAACTCGTGTTGGCTACTTGGCGACTGGTGAGCGTGAGCACGTTGTCCGTGATGTGATAGTCCCATTGTTCAAACGGCAAACCGCCTGGTGGCACATCGGCGTGGTCTATGCTCATATACACACGGCCATTGCCGGGGATCGACCACCAAAAGCGTTGAAGGCTCATGCCCGCGCCGCCACGCACGCCCGTGCCATCTGTGTTGAACATATAGATGTAGTCCACGTTGTCGTTCCAAGCCCAAGTGCCCACCAGTGCGTGGTTGCTCAGGATTGCAACGTCTGCGGGGGTTGTTGTTGGCATTGTCGCTTTAGGCGGCGTTTCGCCGGGCATAACTCTGCTATAGCTATGGCGCACGCCGATTTCTTGGCGGCTGGTAATAGTAAGTACATCGTCTGCAATCACATACCCCCAGCGTTCGTCGCGCCGCTGACCCAGCACGATGTCTTCGCGATTAGTGCGCATATACAATCGACCATCGCTGGGAATTGACCACACGAAGTGCTGTCGTGCCACGCCGGTTGTGTCACCGCGCGAACCCGTGCCATCTGCGTAGAAGACATAGGTATAACTTGCGCCTTCAGTCCAAGCCCAAGTGCCTACCAATGCGTGGTTGCTCATGTCAGTGCTGTTGCAGCCGATGAAGGTGAGCACTAAGCCAAGCATCACCACTAATGCCAGTGCCGATGCAAAAATCCGTTTCGCCATGAGAAATACCTCCAATAAAAACGACAGAACCGAAGCCCTGCCCGCATGCTTATACATCTTCGCTCTCCAAATGCTCCAGTGCATATCTCAACGCGATATCCACAAACCGATTCATTGAAATATTCTTCTGCGTACAAACGACCTCGACGTCATTGATTAGCTTCACATTTAGTCGAAATGTCTTGTTTGCAAATTCTTCGCGTTCAATTTTTAGACCCATGCACTTACCTCTTTTCTTATCATTACAAGATAATTATAAGTGCTAGAACGATTAATTGATATACAGTGAATTTACACTTGATTTTTCAGTGCAACCGTGTTATACTATAAAAAACTAGGTGATGAAAGGAATAGCACATGAATAATGTATATGAAGACCTGTACGAACACATCAAAGCATTTGAGCAGCGCATGACAACCGAACCCGAAGGCTGGGACGAATTCATCGCGGACATCAAAAAGAAAATTCTTCTGCAGCAAATTGCATCATATCAAAAGAAATAAAAACCAACGGCAGAGCTAAAAGCCCTGCCGCTTTGTTATGCGATTTGCACTAGCGTGTGTAGGTGAATTCCATGCCTGCCACTTGCTGGCTGGTAATGGTCAAGCTGTTGGTGCCCAGCGCGTAGCTCCACATTTCGGGTTCGATGCAAGTGCTCATTTCTGCGTGTCCGGAGATTTCGCAGAGATCTGGGGTAATGCAGATATACAATGTGCCATCCACGGTGGTCCAAGCGATTGCACTGGGGGCTTCAAACTGCCCGCTCACGTCGCGCACGCCTGTGCCATCTGCATTGAAGGTATAGTAGACCGAGTCCAGCCAGTTCCAGTTGCCAACGATGCTTGCTGGTTCAACTTGTGCAGGGGCAGTGGTGGTGGTGACTTCGGGTTCGGCATCAACTCTGGTGTAGCTAAAGCGCACGCCGGATTCTTGGCGGCTTTCAATGGTCACAACATTGCCTGCGATGCTATAGTCCCAACGTTCGGCGCGACGAGTGCCTTGCACCACGTCAGCGCGATCAATGTCGATGTTCAGGCGGCCATTGCCGGGAATTGACCACGAAAAACCTTGACGAGGCATGCCTGCGCCACCGCGCACGCCAGTGCCATCTGCGTTGAATACGTAGGTAAACGCTGCGTTGGTGTTCCAGGTCCAGGTGCCCACCAGTGCGTGGTCGCTTACGTCTGCGCTGCCGCAGCCTGCGAATGCTATGCCCATGAATGCTGCCATTGCCAGTGCTAGGATAATTGCCAGTGTACGTTTTGCCATGTGTTCTTTTCCTCCAAAATTATGTTGATATAACTATTGTACATGACTGCGCGTGCATTGTCAAGTGTTTTATTTCTTCTTTGGATAGGGTGTTGCGACGTCAGTTCGCTCAAGCAGATAGTCCGTCGAGGTATTATAATAATCGGCCAAACGCTCTAAAACATCCAGAGGGATGCCGCGTATCCCTCGCTCGTATTGGCCATATGTTCCTGTGCCGCAGGAAAGATATTTTGCGATTGCTGCCTGCGAGAGGTCTGCGTCTTCGCGCAAGTCGCGAATTCTTCGATACATGTTAGTCATGCAAAAATTTTACACTATTTTACCATTAGGTATTGACATTTGACTCGTTTTGAGTCATAATATTATCATAACCAAAACGCGAAAGGAATAACATATGAGCAATGTATACGAAGAGTTGTATGAACACATCAAGGCATTTGAGCAGCGCATGACAACCGAACCCGAAGGCTGGGATGAATTCATCGCAGACATCAAAAAGAAAATTCTTCAGCAGCAAATCGCCAGCTATCAACAGAATACGTAAAAACAACGGCAGAGCTTTGTGGGCTCTGCCGCTATTTATGCTGTTTTATCTGCGCGGGCCGCGGTTGCGGTCACCATCACGGCGGGGCGGGCCGCTGTTTGCACGGCGGGGGCCACTGGGAATGGTGTTTTCCGGCACAAGGCCTTCCACTTCGATGAGTGCGTCGCGACGCGACAGGTTCAAGCGGCCTTTGTCGTCAATCTCAAGCACTTTCACCATCACTTCGTCGTCAATTTGCACCACATCGCTCACTTTTTCAGTGCGTTTCACGTCAAGGCGGCTGATGTGCACTAGGCCCTCAACGCCGGGCACGATTTCCACAAACGCGCCGATTTCAATCATGCCGGTGACCACGCCTTTGTAAATCGCGCCGATTTCGGGTCCATTGGCGATGGTCTCCACCACAAAGAGTGCTTGCTGTGCTTTTTCAATGTCCATGCCGGCGATGAACACATTGCGATGCGTGGTGCCTTCTTCGTCAATGTCAATCTTAACATCAAACAGCTTTTGAATTTTCTGCACCACTTTGCCTTGCTTGCCGATGACATCGCCCACTTTTTCTTCGGGGATGCTGACTGTAAGCATTTTTGGTGCCCATTTGCTCAGCTCGGCACGCGGTTCGGCAATGCAGGCATCCATCACGTCGAGAATATCCATGCGGGCTTTTTCGGTTTTGGTGAGTGCTTCGTGGATGATTTCGGCGGTCAGGCCGTCAATTTTCAGGTCCATTTGAATGGCGGTGATGCCAGCTTTGCTGCCTGCTACTTTAAAGTCCATGTCGCCGTGGAAATCTTCCAGGCCTTGGATATCCACCATGGTCATGAAGCGGTCGCCTTCGGTAATCAGCCCGCAGCTGATGCCCGCAACCGGTGCTTTAATCGGCACGCCGGCGGCCATCAGGCTCAGCGTGCTGGCACAAATTGCGCCCTGCGAAGTGCTGCCGTTGGAGCTGATGACTTCGCTGACGGTACGAATGGCATATGGGAATTCTTCCACTGGGGGAATCATGGGCAGCAGCGCGCGCTCGGCCAGTGCACCATGCCCGATTTCGCGGCGGCCGGGGCCACGGTTGGGGCGGGTTTCGCTCACCGAATAGCTGGGGAAGTTGTAGTGGTGCATATAGCGTTTGCTGGTTTCTTCGTCAATGCCGTCCAGCATTTGGTCCATGCTGACGCTAGCAAGGGTGGTAACGGTGAGGCACTGGGTTTGCCCGCGGGTGAACATGCCGCTGCCGTGTGTGCGGTCAAGCAGGTCAATTTCGGCATGCAGGTCACGCACTTGATCAATGCCGCGGCCATCCACGCGTTTGCCTTCATCCAGCAGCCAGCGACGCACCACATGTTTTTGCAGTTTATAAAGGCAATCGTCAATCTTGCCAGCTTCTTCGGCGAATTTCTCGTCGAACTCAGCATGCACTTTTTCATAGATGGGCTTCATGCGTTCGTCGCGCACACGTTTGTCGTCAGTGTCAAGCGCGAACTTCACGTCTTCAATGGCGAAATCTTTCACGGCGGTGAAGAGCTCGTCCGATGGGTCATTCGAGGGGAAATCAAGCTTTTGCTTGCCGCAGTCTGCTTGGATATCTTGAATGAATTTGACCAAACGTTGATTTTCTGCGTGGCCAAACATGATGCCTTCGTACATTTCCTGGCTGGACACTTCGTTGGCGTTGGCTTCAATCATGGCAACCAAATCAGCAGTGCTGGCCACAATCACGCTCATGCGGCTATCTTTGCGCTGCGCTTGGGTAGGGTTGATGACATATTCGCCATCGACCAAGCCAACACAAACACCGGCAATCGGCCCACGGAAGGGGATGTCCGAAATGCTCAGCGCGATGGACGCGCCCAGCAAGGCGGTCATGTCGGGCGGGCAATCTTGGTCAACGCTCATGACGGTGGCAACCACGGCCACATCGTTGCGCATGTTTTTGGGGAACAGCGGGCGCAGGGGACGGTCGATGACGCGGCCAGCGAGGATAGCTTTTTCGCTTGGGCGTGCTTCGCGACGCTGAAAGCTGCCGGGGATTTTACCCACGGCATACAGTTTTTCCTCAAAGTCAACGCTCAGCGGGAAAAAGTCAATGCCATCGCGGGGTTTTGCGCTCATGGTGGCGCAGCACAGCACATTTGTTTCTCCATAACGCACCATGCAGCTGCCGCCTGCCAGTTGGGCCATTTTGCCCACTTCCACCACAAACGGTCTGCCGCCGATGGTGGTTTCGTACTTCTTGTAGTCCTTGAACATGTGGTATCTATCTCCTCTTTATTTAATCCATGTTAAACCACCCCGTCACCGCTTTGCGGTGCCACCCCTCCACGGAGGGGAATTGTTACGTTGTGCTGGGGGTGGGTATTCCCCTCCGTGGAGGGGTGCCCGAAGGGCGGGGTGGTGTTCGCGGAGCGACTCGTCACAACGTCTTCGCAAAATACAACGTCGCCTGCGGGTCGCCATCTTCATGGCAGCCCAGCACAAATTGCGTGTAGCCCCAGTGCTGATAAATTGTGAGCGGGGTGGTATCTTTGACCTCCACGCCAATGGTGAGCTTAGTGTACCCTTTTTCGCGGGCGTAGTCTTCCATCTGCTTGACCAGCGCGGACACATGCCCCTTGCCGCGATAAGGCTTGTCTATGCGCAACCCAACGATTTGGGCAACGGTTTTGCCATCAGCCAATTGCATGCGACCACCGATATCGTCGCACTCGGGCGAAAAGCATAGCGTGCCGCAGCCAATGGGGTCTTCGCCATTGAAAATGACAAAAGTCTGCGCCATGCCGCTTTCGTTTTCGCGAATGGAGCCGTCGCGCCATTCGGTTGGCCAATCATGTTGGGCTAAATCGTGCGCCCAAATGGCATCGAGATCAGTGGCGCTAGCGGGGCGGGCGTGGATATGCATGATAAACTCCTTGTGTCTAATCAAGCGGAATATAGCAATCTAAAATGGTTTCGCCGTTCTCGTTGGGTGTTGTGGAACGTGATGGATGAAACACATCGGCGCACCAAGGCATGTTGGCGCAGCTGCGGCCACTTGCGGTGATGGCTTCGTCTGCTGAACCCCAAGGCACGGCGCGCGTTTCCATCAAGTCTTTCGATTTTGCCCAAATCAGTGCCACGTCGGTTGCTGCGATTTCGTATGATGAGTAGCCAGGCGGGATGGTCGCGCTTTCTTTCATCAGCAAGCCGATGATGTAGGAAAAGTTGCTATCGCGTCGCCAATCGAAAAACACGCCAGCATGCGAACCATTGAAAACATGCTCGGCTTGCGATTCAAGCGGGGCGAAAATGTTTTCGGCATAGCATTTAGCCCAAAAGCTGGGCAGACGATTATCACCGCTATCGAGCGCTTCATGGCTATAACGGAACTTCTTGCCCACAGCAATAAGCTTGGGCAGCTGGATAATCTCAAACTTGGCAATGTCACTCATATGTGTTCCTCGCAATAAACAAAACAAGCAGGCACAAGGCGTGCCTGCTTACACCTAAACCTATTTGCGGATGCCCAAGCGGGCGATCAGCGCACGATAGCGCTCGATGTCTTTGTTTGCCAGATAGTTGAGCAGGTTGCGGCGTTGACCAACCATCATCAGCAAACCACGGCGGCTGTGGTGGTCTTTTTTGTGCACTTTCAGGTGCCCGGTCAGTTCGTTGATGCGGGTGGTGAGCAGTGCAACTTGCACTTCGGGGCTGCCAGTGTCGCCTTCATGCGTAGCATATTCAGCGATGACGGCTTGTTTTTTCTCTTGGGTCATGTTGTTTCACCTCGTAAAAATATTCACCGGTTGCCCAGCAGGGGATGGTGAACCCCACCGCCGCGCAACGGCACATAGATTAGTATACCACATCTTGGTGCGTTTGTAAAGGGGTTTGGGTGCGTGGGTGAAAATATTTTTTGCGGGCGTTCGTCACATTGCACAAACATGAAAAACTTGTCCGAAAAAGCTTGACAAAATGGGGGGGGGGGGGGGGTAAATTTTTTTTTTTTTTTAAAAAAGGGAGTGTTTTGATAAAAAAAAAAAAAAAAAAAAATTTTCCCTTGTGGTTGGGGGGGGCGGGATCTCATTCCCTTGGCAACCGAA